>OFDC01000031.1_pt1 | contig 198885 bp, 190 predicted proteins | sample 1520941 | NCBI WGS metagenome assembly OFDC01 (sample SAMEA94258168, study PRJEB24077) | hot springs metagenome | biome: Aquatic biome; feature: Water | place: India | collected 2012-12-06 | depth 5 m
CCACTGCGTGGGGCTTTTAAATTTTTATTCTTTAGCTTATTTATTCAAGCTCATTCTAATTAAATTCAATGCACCGCCTGCCTTAAACCACTCGATTTGTTGAGCGTTATAAGTGTGATTCACTGCGATGATATCCTTCGTTCCGTCCTCATGAGCAAGCTCCAAATGCAACTGCTTGTCAGCAGAGAATGAAGTCAGGTCAGTGAAATTAATCACATCATTTTCCTGAATTTTATCATAATCAGCTTCATTAGAGAAGGTCAATGCAAGCATACCTTGTTTCTTCAAATTGGTTTCGTGAATACGAGCGAATGATTTCACTAGGATTGCACGAACGCCCAAATGACGAGGCTGCATTGCTGCGTGCTCACGTGAAGAACCCTCTCCGTAGTTAGCGTCACCAACTACGATAGTTGGAATTCCAGCCGCTTTGTAAGCTCTCTGCGTAGCAGGCACTTCGCCATATTCTCCTGTCAACTGATTTTTCACTTTGTTTTGCTCACCATTAAAGAAGTTGGTAGCACCGATCAACGTGTTATTAGCGATGTTATCCAAGTGACCTCTGTATCTCAACCATGGACCTGCCATAGAAATATGATCTGTAGTACACTTGCCTTTTGCCTTGATCAATACGCGAGCACCAGTGATGTTTTGGCCATCCCATGCTGGGAAGGCATCAAGTAATTGAAGACGCTCAGATGCTGGATCTACTGCAATAACAACACTGCTTCCATCTTCTGCTGGACCTTGGTAGCCTGCATCTTCTGCATCAAATCCTTTTCTTGGAAGCTCATCTCCTGATGGAGCATCCAACTTCACTTGCTCGCCTTTGTCATTTACCAATGTATCTGTCATTGGATTGAAGGTAAGGTCACCGGCAATAGCAAGAGCTGTTGTCAATTCTGGTGAAGCTACAAATGCCAACGTATTTGGATTACCGTCATTGCGGCTTTGGAAGTTTCTATTGAAAGAGTGAACTATTGTATTGCGTTCTTTCTTTTCTGCACCTACACGCGCCCACATACCGATACAAGGACCACAAGCATTTGCAAATACTGTAGCACCCATCTTATTGAAGATATCAATGAAGCCATCGCGTTGAATTGTATAGCGCACTACTTCAGAGCCTGGAGTAATGCTGAATTCTGCCTTTGGCTTAAGTCCTTTCTCATTTGCTTGATTTGCTAATGATGCCGCGCGAGCAATGTCTTCATAAGATGAATTGGTGCACGAGCCGATCAAACCTACTTCCACTTTCGTTGGCCAGTTGTTTTTAGCAGCCTCTTCTTTCATCTTGCTGATTGGCGTTGCCAAATCTGGAGTGAAAGGACCATTCAAATGTGGCTCAAGTGTGTTGAGATCGATTTCAATTACTTGATCAAAATATTTCTCTGGATTAGCATATACCTCATCGTCACCTGTTAAGTGTGCTTTGATTGCATTTGCTAAATCTGCAACTTCATTTCTACCAGTAGAACGAAGGTAACGTTCCATGCTTTCGTCATAACCGAAAGTAGAGGTGGTCGCACCGATTTCAGCACCCATGTTGCAAATGGTTCCTTTTCCTGTGCAGCTCAATGACTGAGCACCTTCACCGAAATATTCTACAATTGCACCGGTACCACCTTTAACGGTCAAGATACCCGCCACTTTCAAGATCACATCTTTCGCTGAAGCCCATCCATTCAATTTTCCGGTCAATTTAATACCGATCAATTTTGGGAACTTCAATTCCCAAGCCATGCCAGCCATTACGTCCATCGCATCTGCTCCACCTACACCAATCGCAACCATACCGAGACCACCAGCATTTACTGTGTGTGAGTCAGTACCAATCATCATTCCTCCAGGGAACGCATAATTTTCAAGCACTACTTGGTGAATGATACCAGCACCTGGCTTCCAGAAACCAATTCCGTATTTATTTGAAATTGAAGAAAGGAAGTTGAATACCTCATTGTTCTTATTGATAGCTTCAGATAAGTCAGTACCCGCGCCAACTCTAGCTTGGATCAAGTGATCGCAATGCACTGTTGAAGGAACAGCTACTTGTTTTCTTCCTGCTTGCATGAATTGCAATAAAGCCATTTGCGCCGTTGCATCCTGCATCGCCACGCGGTCTGGAGCGAAGTCTACATAAGACTTGCCTCTTTCAAATGCTGTATCAGCATTACCATTCCAAAGGTGGGTGTACAAAATTTTCTCTGAAAGGGTAAGTGGACGACCTACTACTTTGCGAGCTGCTTCAACGCGCTCAGGGAAGCGGCTATATACCGCTTTGATCATGTCTAGATCAAATACTTTATTGCTCATGAATTGAATTTATCGACTTGTTTATTAAAACAGGGCGAAAATAAGGCACAGAGCCATTCATCACAATTTTTTCGTGAACCTTGTGATAGTTTAGATATTTGAAGCGTGGGAATACTGTCAGCATCCATCAAAGAGAACATCCGCACCGCATTCCGTGCGATTCGAAGCCAAATGCTTCGAACGGTCCTTACTGTGAGCATTATTGCCATCGGAATCATGGCGCTGGTGGGCATGATTACCGCAATTCAAGCGATTCAAAACAAGATCAGCGCGGAATTCACCCGATTGGGCAGCAATACCTTTACCATTCGGTCTGGTAACAATATGCGCGGTGGACGCCATGGAGAGTCGGTAAAAGCATACGATGTAATTTCCTACGACCAAGCAATGGCCTTTAGCGCTGAGTTTGAAGACAAAGCGCTAACAAGTGTCTCTGCTTTCGTTATGGGAACGGCGGTTCTGAAATATGAGAATATTAAAACAAACCCCAATGTATCCATTCTTGGTTGTGATGCGAATTACTTCAAACTGAGTTCATACGAACTTCAAGACGGGCGATATTTCTCACCAGCGGAGATGCAATTAGGCAGCAATGTGATCATCCTTGGGGCAGATGTGGTAGAAACACTCTTTGAAAATATTTCCAATCCTGTTGGGCGTTACATAACGGTTGGAAACAACAAATACCTCGTAGTGGGAACTTTGAAATCCAAAGGAAATACCTTCGGATTTGCAGGTGACAATCAATGTACAATTCCTGTCAGCAATGCGAAAAAAAATTACGCTACACCCGATACAGATTACTCCATCAATGTGCTTGCAAAAGATGCGAAATCATTAGACCAAGTGGTAAGCGACGCTATCGGTTTGATGCGTGTACTAAGACAAGATCGTCCACAAGACGAAGAGTCTTTCCAAATTAGAATGAGCAATAGCCTAGTTGAAGAATTACTCGGACTTATCGCTGGGATAACATTCGGAGGAATTTGTATTGGTTTAATAACATTGCTTGGTGCGGGCATTGGACTCATGAATATCATGCTCGTATCGGTAACCGAAAGAACACGAGAAATCGGAGTGCGCAAATCAATTGGCGCAAGCTCCAAGATCATTCGTCAACAATTTCTTATAGAAGCCATTGTCATTGGCCAAATAGGAGGAATTATCGGAATTATTTTAGGAATTTTAGTGGGAAATATTGTTTCTGTAGTCATTGGTACGAGCTTCACTATTCCTTGGTTGTGGCTGTTCTTAGGAACCACCATTTGCTTTTTTGTTAGCATCGCTTCTGGATACTATCCTGCAAGAAAAGCCTCAAAACTTGACCCAATTGAGTCACTTCGTTACGAATAATATCCGTAACATTGTGCCATGACATCTATCAAGAATATCCCGTTTTGGCATCTTCTTTTTTGCCTATTTATTTTCAGCAGTTCTTGCTCCACAGCACAGAACAATTCAAAAGTCAAAACAGCTCCTGTGGCTGCAGAGACAGCGCGTCAACCAAAATTGATTGTTGGTATCACCGTTGACCAAATGCGCTATGATTATATCGAAAAATTCTGGGAAGACCTCAGTGAAGATGGATTTAAAAAATTAGTCAATGAAGGCTTCTTTGCGCGTAATCTCCATTACAATTACATGCCCACTTTCACTGGCCCAGGTCACGCTGCAATTTACACAGGCACCACACCAGCATTCAATGGGATCATTGCTAATGATTGGTACGAGCGCTCAACAAATAAAATGGTTTATTGCTCGGCAGACTCTACAGTTTCCGGAGTTGGAACAAACTCTGCTGCTGGGAAAATGTCGCCGCACTATTTAACGAGCACTACACTCGGCGACGAACTCAAACTATTCAGCAACCAGCGCTCTAAAGTCATCGGAATTGCAATGAAAGATCGCGGTGCTATCCTACCCGCCGGCCGCACTGCTGACGCAGCATATTGGTTTGTTGGTGGAAACGAAGGAGTATGGGCAACCAGCACATGGTATATGGATTCACTGCCAAATTGGGTAGCTGAATACAACTCTAAAAGAGTCCCTGAAACAGTGATGTCCAAGTCTTGGGATTTTCTTCTTCCTATTGAAAAATATGATGAGAGTATAGAAGACAACAATGCATATGAAGCTCCATTCAAAGGTCTCACACGCCCTGTGTTGCCTTATTCGATGTCAGAACTTCGTACACAAAACAGCAATTATGATTTGATCAAGGCCACGCCTTTTGGTAATAGCCTCACCGCAGAATTCGGGAAACAAGTAATCGAGAAAGAACAACTTGGCAAAGACGAACATACTGACATGCTGTGCATGAGTTTCTCTAGCACAGACTACGTAGGTCATCAATTCGGCATTCATTCCAAAGAGTTACAAGATTGTTACCTCAGATTGGATAGAGATATTGCTGACTTCATCAAGTATTTAGACGCCACTGTTGGCAAAGGCAATTATTTAATCTTCCTTTCTGCTGACCATGCTGGAGCTCCAACACCTAGCTATATAATGGAAAATAAAGGAGCGGCGGGCTACTGGAAGAGTGATCGTCTCGAAGAAAAAGTACAAAATTTTCTTACTGAAAAATATGGTGAAGGCACATGGATCATGAATGAAACAAATCAGAATATTTTCTTAAACCGAACGCTCATTCGGGAGAAAAAGTTAAGTCTCAAAACTGTTCAGATGGAAGTTTCTGACTTCGTTGCAGATCAAGAAAATGTATTGATGGCCTTTAATGCAGCAGACCTCAGTCGTATTGGCGATAAGTCGCCCATGGCAGTGCGCGCACAATTGGGCTTCCACCAGCGCCACTCCGGAGATGTTATATACATCATTGATTCTGGATATATGGAGTATGGCATGCAAGGGACCACGCATGGTTCTCCTTTCACCTACGACACACACGTGCCTGCACTATTCTATGGATTTGGAGTAAAACCTGGTGAAACATTTCATCCACAAACCATTTGCGATATTGCACCAACTGTTGCATCCATTTGCAAACTACCATTGCCAAGCTCAACCATTGGAGCACCGATTAATACGATAGTGAAATAATATGATTCGTTACGAAGTTTCTTACAGTCATCCGCATCGTCATCGCATTTCATTTAAAGCCACATTTCCTTCGATTGGACTTCCTCTCCTCCAGCTCCAGCTGCCATCTTGGAGACCGGGTCGATATGAGTTAGGAAACTTTGCTAAGAATATTTTACAATGGAAAGCCTTGGCTCCAAATGGAGAAGAACTGGCTTACAAAAAAATAACCAAGGATCTCTGGGAAGTAGATACGAATGGCGCGCCATTCGTTCATTTGACATATGATTATTATGCTGCAGATCTCAATGCGGGTAGCACATATCTTGATGAAGAAATGCTCTACATCAATCCCGTAAATTGTTTTTTCTTTAATCCACAACAACTCGAGAAAAAATACAATGTTACATTTCATCTTCCCGATGATTATACCATAGCGTGTGGCCTAGAGAAAGAATCGAATCACGTTTTATTAGCAAAAAATTTTGATGAGCTTGCGGACGCGCCGTTGATTGCTTCTGCGAAATTGGAACACGTTTCATATATATGCAATGAGATTCCCTTCCACATTTGGATGAAGGGAGATGTGCTTCCAGAAAAAGAAAAACTCGCACGCGACTTTCAACTTTTTACCCAAGTACACTTTGATATTTTTGGTGATATCCCTTGCAAAGAATATCATTTTCTTTTCCACTTCCCTTCACACTTTATTCGCCATGGTGTAGAACATCACAACTCGACAGTGATAGCTATGGGCCCCGCCACCGAATTCGTTTCAGGCAGTGGATATGCCGATTTGCTTGCAATTTCTTGTCATGAATTATTTCATACTTGGAATGTGAAAAGTATACGTCCCATCGAAATGATGCCGTATGATTTTACCAAAGAAAATTATTCTGAACTGGGGTATGTAGCCGAAGGAATCACGACGTATTACGGAGACTATCTACTCTATCGTTGCGGTTTGATGAATGAGGAAGCTTGGCAAAATGTACTTGCAGAAGCAATTCAAGAACATCTCATGAATCAAGGTAGGTTCAATCTATCGGTGGCACAAAGCAGCTTAGAAACCTGGCTAGATGGCTATACTCCGGGTATTCCATGGAGAAAAGTATCCATTTATAATGAAGGTTGTCTGATAGCATTTATCGCAGATGCTCTCATTAAAAAATTCACAGAAAATAAAAAATCGCTCGATGATGTAATGCGCCTGATGTATGAGCGTTTTGGAAAAACAGGATTGGGATATTCTTCTGCTGATTATAAATTTATTCTTGAGGAAGTTGGTGGATTTTCTTTTGATGAAATCTTCACGAAACTATACAATGGAACAAGTGATTACTTGCCATTTATCATTCAAGCTTTGGAGATCAACGGTTATCAATTGATGGAAAGTCCATCTCCGAAATATTCCGAGAGCAACCTTGGGATGTCGATTGATGAAACGGGCGGAAAAAATACCATCTCATACATTTTAAAAGACGGTCCAGCCGATCAATCCGGCCTTTGGTATGGTGATGAAATAATCAGCGTCAATGGTATCCATGCACATAAGAACATGCAAAGCTTGCTGAGATTAGGAGGAAATGAATTACTTGTTGAATTCACAAGAAAAAACAAGACGAAAAAGGCTACCCTCCAAAACAGTCAGGAAGTATTTATGAAGCGCTATTTTGTAGTCAAGAAGTCTTCGATGACATCAAGCACAGAAGGGTAGGTATTTGCCTTAACAATGTTCAGTTCCGTAACATCGAGCCATCTTGTTTCAGTGATTCCCTCTTCTAGTTGTGGCTGCGGTGTAGCTGTGCCGTTGTATTTCATCACATACCACGCGGTACATTTCAGCATGGGATCACCTTTTTGAATATACGTATGCCATGATGATTGCAGTGGGTAAAGAATTTCAAGATCGCCAATCGCACACTCCTCCTCTACTTCTCGCAATGCTCCTGCATCTATTTGCTCATTATCTTCCACTTTACCTTTCGGCAAATCCCATTTTTCATTGCGATAGATAAATAATAATTTCCCTGCCTCATTCAATACCAACCCTCCCGCGGCCTGTACGAATTCAAACTGCTCAGAAAATTTTTTCCAAGCACCTTCTATATCCGTACATACCACATAAATAGCCTTTGCCCCGCGAGCAACGGCGCTCTCAATCAGGAGAATATCCATTTTACCACAAGAGCGAATGATCTCGGCACCCTTGAAAATCAAGGATGCATCAGGTTCTGACTGTGTAAAAATCACAGGTCGATTGGAGAAATATACTTTATACTTTTGGGCCATGGATCATAAAAAAGAACGCGCGTTAAAAGTAGCAGATTTCCTCTTGCAAATCTCTGCTGTTAAACTTTCTCCTGAAAATCCCTTTACCTGGGCTTCTGGAATGAGATCACCTATCTACTGTGACAACCGTAAAACCCTTTCATATCCTGCGATTCGAAGAGGCATTTGCCAAGCTTTTGTTGAAACAATCAAAGATAATTATTCCAATGTGGAGGTTATTGCAGGTGTTGCAACAGGCGGAATCGCTATCGGTGCGCTCGTTGCAGAAGCACTTGATCTCCCGTTCATCTACGTAAGAAGTGAAGCTAAGAAGCACGGTCTAGGCAACCAAGTTGAAGGTGTTTTTCAAGAGGGCCAAAAAGTAGTGGTTATTGAAGATCTCATCTCCACTGGAAAAAGCAGCCTCACCGCAGTGGACGCGCTTCGCGAAGCGAAGGCTGACATTATCGGAATGGTGGCCATCTTTACTTACGGATTTCCAAAAGCCGCTGAGAATTTTTCTAATGCGAATTGCGCTGTGCAAACATTGAGCGATTACGATCATCTTTTAGAGCATGCTGTAAATTCTAACTATATTTCGAACGAACAACACACTGCACTCTCTAATTGGAAGCTTGATCCTGAAAAATGGAGCAACGCCTTCCAAGAAGCGCAATAACTACGACTTATTATGGCTACTATCGAAAGCAAAAAAGTATCAGTTCCCTCCAGTGCTGAGAATGTTTTTACCTTTTTATCTAATACTGATAACATTTTTGCATTGCTCCCACAATCAAAAGTAACAGATTGGAAAAGTGACGGAACCACCTGCTCTTTCAAAGTGCAAGGTTCTTACAATATTGGACTACGATTAAAAGAATCTACACCTCATTCAAAAATAGTTTTTGAAAGCGTAGAAGGCTCTCCATTTGCATTCACTCTTCAGGTGAATATGAATGAGAGTAATGGACAAACAGAAGTGCAACAGATCTGCGATGCGAGTCTCAATCCTTTTCTTGAAATGATTGTGAAAGGCCCATTAAAGAGCCTTTTCGATTACATGGCAGACAAGCTAGTGACGGAAGTAAAATAGTCCTAGTCCTTCCAAGTTTTGCCACCCTTCGGTTGACGAAGGAGTGCAACTATTTTATCAAAATCCATCTGAATTCCTTCGGATGGTTTTCTTGTATAGTCAAACATATAAGCACCATTTGCATCAAGCAATATCGCATGTGGTATTGCTCTCAAGTTAAATATGTCTCGCAACTCAGGATTGTTGCCGCCATATAAGAAAGTAAAATTCTGATTTCTATTGCTCTGAATATGCGCTTTCATAGCGTCGATATTATCATCCATGCTGATGGCGATAAATTGAATATCCTTGCCATACGTTTCTTGAAACTTTGACATCAAGAGCATTTCCTTCTTACAAGGCGTACACCAATCTGCGAAGAAAAAAATGTAGGTATATCCATTCAAAGACGTTGCCGACTCCCACTTTTCTAGTTTCGTTGTCAAGAGAGTGAAGTCTTCCAATACATAACCTGCTTTGTGTCGCTCTTGCACAGCCACCAATCGATTCGCGATGTCTTTGTAAATATTACACTGAGGCTGCTCCGACATTTTTTTCATCGTCAACTTCACTGCTGCTTTTGGGTAATCAGAGTTTTGAAGCAATCCTTTCAATCCATTCAAAACAGCCAATTGTCCTACTGGCTGCGAGAAAAAGGCGGAGTCCTTCATTAAAATTTCAACCAGCTTCGATGGGTCATTCTCAACATTGACTGCTCTCAGAATAGAAGTTTCCACAGCACGCTTACGACCTTCCAAACAACGATCATAGTAGGCGGTAAAGAACTTCATGTAAGCAGGATGCTTCACTAACACTGGCTGACTCATCAAGTATTCCTGATAAAGTGTTTTTGCTGGCACACCTGCCATCAACTCTAATTCAGCAATCGTGTAGCGATAGTAATTTGAAAAATAAGTATTGGTAAAACCCACTTCATATTTGTCCACCATTTGAAGTCTAAAGTTTTCTACCCAATTCGTAAAACCAACTGAATCTATCCGTGCTTCCTCTTTCTTCACGCCATCTGTTGGAAGTGGCGCCAAATCATTGCCCACCGTGCCTTTCAGCTGAGCCTTAACAGCCTTTGACCCTCTGTATTTCTCCACAGCAAAATCGTAGAAATGCTCATCTAAAAATGCATACAAATCGGTATTAAACTGTGGTATGAGAAGATTCGAATCGTCCTTTTCTAAGCCATCAAATGAAAGAGGAACTGTTGTCTTATCGAATCGTTGAAAGTCATTGGTATTCGGAGTTGGGAAAGCTGTCAATGTGTAGTTTCTACCAGGGTGAGCATAGAAGACTCCTTCAGTACTCCCAATCATTAAGAAATAGCGAGTAATCTCTGTTGTATTTAATTCCAGTTTAAATTTTCCTGATGCATCTGTACTCACCTTGGAAACCATCGTTCTGATTGCAGAAAGCTCGTCTTCGGTTTGGTAAACATAAATGGTTCGATCAGGATAATTTTTAAGTACTCCTGCAAGCACTGTCTGTGCTGAGCCATTGAATGCCGAAAGAATCAGCATTCCAAAAGAAAAAAATAAAACTCTTAAACGCATCATTTGTCTAGGCATGAATATCGATTTGTTTTGGAACAAACTGAGAAACGTCACCTTTATTTTTAAAAATCTCGCGAATCACTGTGCTGTGCACAGAAGCAAACTCGGGATCAGTAAATACAAGCACCGTTTCCAATGTCGGCATTAGCGCCTTATTCATGTGCGCTATCGTGCGCTCGTATTCAAAATCCCCGCCATTTCTTAGGCCTCGTAATAAGAAATGGGCATTATTCTTTTTACAAAAATCGACTGTCAACCCTTCATAGGTTTCCACTCGCACATTAGGCAAGTCTTGAAAGGTTTGTTCAATCCATAATTTTCTTTTCTCCAAAGAAAACATCGATTGCTTGGTGCTATTGATTCCAATGGCTACAATGACTTCATCGAATAGCACAGCGCCTCTTCGTACGATATTTTCGTGACCTCGAGTGATGGGATCAAACGACCCTGGAAAAACAGCTATTTTTTTCATGATGAAATTTTCTTGAAGAAACTAAAATTCACATTGCCATATCTGCGGTGCTGCACAAATCCTGCTTTGCTCGAGAAATCCATTTTGTCCGGATGTTCCAACACGAAGATAGCATCATCTTTCAACCAATCCTCTTGGAAAATAATATCTGGTATCTTCATGAGTCCCTCCAAATCGTAAGGTGGATCTGCGAAAATTAAATCATACTGAATATCTTTTCTTTTGAGAAAATGAAATACGTCTGCCTTAATAACATCGCCGCCATCGACTTGAAACGTATCGAAGTTTTTTTGAATGGCCTTAACGTGCACCACACTTTGCTCCACGGCCATGACCAGTTCTGCCCCGCGAGACCAGCACTCCAGGGATACGGCTCCTGTGCCGGAAAACAAATCAAGCACCTTCGCACCATCCAATTCCATCATGTGTGAAAGAATATTGAACAAACTTTCTCGTGCGAAATCTGTGGTGGGTCGGCCTTTAAAATTTTTGGGAACCTCAATCGTACGGCCCTTATATTTTCCTGAAATTATCCGCATATAGCATGAATCAAAACTGAATAGAGTTCGTGATCTTCTCCATTCTTTAACCCTCGAATATCTGATGGTCTTGTCCAAAAATCGACAGTACCGATGTATCTATCCAACAAGTCCTTTAAGTCTTCTGAAGCGGAGTCACCATACAATGTGAGCGAGGATGAAGGCAGATGCATATCTAATCTCATCGCGGCATTTGCAATGTGATAAAGCACATCATCTTGGCCCTGAATCCCATAATGGTTGGTGAGCTTAATCTCACCCTTCGCGCATGCGATTACCAACAAAAATCCTTTCTGCACCAAGGCATGAAAACCATCTTTATGCAACGCCGACTTCACTACTTCCTTTAGGAAAAAGCCGCATGAGCTGTAAAATTTAGCGTTCGGGAAACGAGCCGTGAGACCTTTTACAACGTGGGGTAAATCATAAACCAATGCGGCTCCAACTTCGTGAATGGCAGATATTTCGGGGTTTTCAGCGGTTCTCATCGTTGAAAAATTCAACAACTCCCCTTCCTTCCCCGGCACAACAAACCCTTGCGGAATCAATGTGAAATCAGGATGGTCAAATGAAATAGACGTTTTTCTAAAAACTCTGTCACCCCAATTCTTCAAGGTTACAAAATCAACAGCATCTCTGAATGCCTCTGCACTGTTGCCCTCCACATCAAATGCTTCAAGCCAGAGCACCTCATTCGAGTCGTAATCAAATACCATCACCTCCACCATTTCTGGATGGATGTGAATAGCCAAATGCAAAGAAGTGGACTTTGCCGCCAATTCTTTGGGCAGCATCGCCTTTACCGCTAATTCTGGATCGAAAACGCTCATAGGACTGCGAAACTACGAAAAGCCGACGAGATACAGTTCTTTTTGTGCTCGGGTAAATGCAGTATAAATCCAACGATTCAACTCCACCCCAAACATCTCTTCCGTTACATAGCCTTGATCGACTACTACGCACGGCCATTGCCCTCCTTGCGACTTATGGCAGGTGATGGCATAGGCAAACTTTACATGCAGGGCATTATAGTAAGGATCCTCTTGTACAGCCTTCTTAATCTTCCCTACATTTTCAAGATGCTCATAGTCCTGAGCAATGATTCCAAACAGTTCTTTAGTCTTCTCATAAGACATCCCAGCACTCTCTTCCCAAAGAGTGGTTAGCAAGAGGATGACCTCCATTTCTGGAAGGTCCGGAAAATCGGCCATGCTGACCACGGCCTTGCAAAAGCGAAAAGGACCTCTATCCTCAAATCCGCGCACGCGCTGAATCAATATCACATCGCCATTGGCAATGAATCCTCCTGTGACATTTTGCTCCTCTAGCCAGAAGTAATTATTCTTCAACACCATCATCCGATCGCCCGAATTGATCTCCTCCTCATGGCCGAGAATACGCGCCCTTACTTCTTGATTGTACTTGTTCGCGTTCTTATTTGACCGTGTAATGATAATGGTTCCGTCCACAGTGTACTTGCGGAAAGCATCCTCCATAATAGGCTGCAAATCCGATTCTACTTTGAATACATCTTTGAACCCATCATAGGTGATGAGCGGATATAATTTCTCCTTCGATTGAATGAGTGCTCTTAGATTTGTTGCATTCTCTAAAATACCTGAACCTTCTTTCTGACGAATAACCTCGTTCAATTCAAGCTCAGCGATATTGAGTGAAAATTCATTTCTCAGATAATCCAATAACAAAGCAGGACTTTGATCGCTTCCCACAGGCGGCAACTGCGCTCCATCACCTATCAGCACCAATCGGCACCCCTCGCCTGAATAGACATGTGAAATCAAATCCTCCAGCAAATCACCGCTGCCAACGTCACCACGCACCATACTAAAACGTTCGGTGCCGATCATCGATGCTTCATCGACGAAGAACACCGCATTCTCGAATTCATTTTCCTTCAATTCAAACCAAGTGTTGCCCGATCGATCTGATTTGCGATAATAAATTTGTTTGTGAATCGTGCTCGCATTCATTCCAGAGTAATTCCCCAAAACTTTCGCCGCACGACCGGTGGGTGCCAGTAGCAATACCTTCCTCCCCGCTTCTTCCAACACTTTTACCATTGCACTCACAGTAGTGGTTTTACCCGTTCCTGCGTAACCTTTGATGATCAAGGCACACCTTGGCTTTTCAGAATACATCATTCTCGTAAAAGCATAGAACAAGCGCTTCTGCCCATGAGTGGGCTCAAAAGCAAAGTTCTCAAGCAACCGTTGCTCGAACTTCTCTGGTCCTAAAATCTTTCCCGATTTTGTCATACCGCAAAGGTCGTTGTTCTAGTCAACCAACTTCCGAATATTTTATACTGTTTACCAAATGGAATATGCTGAAATATTCAACTCTACGTACTTATTTTTTACTTTAGCAAAAAATCACATTCCCCGTGCAAGAACAATCTACCTACGCCAATAGCAATCTCGGACACAAATTGAGAAAACTCCGTGAGTTGAGAAATTTTACTCAAGAAAAGGTTGCTGAGCATTTAGGACTGAGTGTGGCGGGGTATAGCCGCATCGAACGTGGAGAGGTAAAAATCACTTTGGATAAATTGGAAGCAATCAGTGCTTTGCTAGGACTCCAAACATCTGACCTCCTATCTTTTGATGAGTCATATTTCTTTTCCAATCATGGAAATGCCTATGAGAAGAGCTTCTCTGTCAACAGAGATGAAGATGCTATCGCAAAAATTGAAAAGCTGTATCAAGATCAAATCGCACAACTCAAAGAGAAGATTGCCTATTTAAGATCAGTGATCGACAAAAAACTCTAACGAATAATTAGATCTGGAAAATCGGTGATGAATGAACGGACACCCAATTGAAACAGGCGTTCCATCTCGGCACGATCATTCACTGTCCAGGCCGACAACTCCACACCAAGCGATTGGCAATCTTCTACTACATCCTCATTGATTAATTCATAGTACGGTGAAAATCCATCTGGAATAAATTCCAACTTTTCGCACACGTAATCGATATCCACTTCTTTAGATTCAGACAATGCTATCAGAGGAAGTTCGCACCCTTGCTTGTCCAACTCTAATAATATTCGAAGATCAAAACTTTGAATGGCAATAGGCCAACGCTCGTCAATAAGTTGCAATTCCTTCTGTAAAATCTTCGCGTATTCCTTCGGCGCAGGATGAAATTCTCCATCCGTATTCGGATGGCTTTTCACCTCAACAGTTAATTGAGGAAAAGAAAAATCTTCTGGAAACTTTGCCTCTAGAAGTTGAGTCATTTTCTTCAACTCCAACTTATGAGACTTGACTTTCTTTTGATTTGGAAATTTCAAATAATCCAAAGTACCGAATGAATATTCGGTTATTTCCTGAGCAGTCATTTTATACAAATTCAACTGCTTTGACTCTTCTTTGGAAATACTGTCACCGTTGGGTTTCAAGCAAAGCTCACTGCACATGTATGGCTCATGTGAAACAATGATTTTTTGATCTTTGCTTAGCACTACATCCAATTCGATGGCATCTACTCCGAGTTTCATCGCATGATAAAATGCCTCGTGTGAATTTTCAGGATAGGCACCACGGTAGCCACGGTGGCCTTGCACAAACACTTCTTGTCTATTCACGTTTACTTGATATTTTTTGCAAGAAACGCTTGCACTTCACGAATTCCTTTCGGTTTTAAAACAATTTTCCCAGTATTATCCAACAAGAAAAATGCTGGTGTCTTTGTCACTCTGTAATCCTTTGCTACTGGGCTTTCCCATTGTTTCATTCCGCAAACATTTGGGAATGTAAATCCTCTGTCGTTGACCGCTGCTTCCCATGCAGCTTTGTTATTATCCACACTCACTCCTACAATTTCAAATCCTTTTGGACTCCACAAATCATAGCATTGTTTTACTTCTGGCGCCTCACCCTTGCAGTGCTCACACCAGCTGCTCCAAAACATCACAAGTGTGTATTTATTCTGCTTCGCAGTTTGATACAAATCCACCTTGCCACCTTTCATAGTGGTCATATTGATGTTTGGTGGTGTATTGCCTACTGACAAGTTTTGAATACTTTCAGCAGTACTCTTGATGATATTCGAAAGATCTGCATCACCGCAAGATTCACCATTCACATAATTATCGATGATGTGCAAACAAATATTCTCCATTCCACTTTCGTAGAATCCCACCAACATTTGATTGAGCGTAAACTCCAACACCATATCATCGGCCTTTGCTTTTTCGGCAAGGGTCGAAATGCAAGAGATGAAACCAGGCTCTGTTCCTTTGCTGAATGAACGCATGTAGTTTTGAATACGATCACTCATCACCAAACCGTGGATGACACTGCGATCGGTAAAATCAATATTATCCCAATATTTATTCATATCCGTGCGCTCTGGCTCTTGTTTCCATGTCAAAACTTTTGCAAAATGTGTATTTGGATATGCTCCGATCATCTTCGCTTGAAGTGCAGATAACTCAGATTCTTTTTGAGCTACTTGTTTTTCATACTCCCCTTTCAACGAGCTCTTTGCCCCAGCAACTCGTGCATCCTTGATAGCCTTGAGTAAAACATTCTCTTGAGGCACATAGGCAGCCCATGCTTCATTCTCTTTGGAATTTACCGCTACCATTCCATTCTCCATGCGACCGCCTTTGAATTGCAACTCCACCACTGGTTCACTTGGATTAAGAATGATTGAAGTCATGTTATTATCTGCGGTTCCAATCATGTAAATGCCTTGCTCGATTTGCTTTGATCCAAAATCGAAAGCCCCAGCTTTTACGGTTGTTGAATCCATCTTGGTATTTGTTTTACCATAGGTATTCCACAAATAAATTTTTGAAACTGCTGGATTCTGAATAGTCCCTTTTACTTGAACAGGCCCCTTCTTCATCCCTTTGTTCTGTTCAGTGACACCATTGGTGAATTGCACACCGCTTGTGCTTGTCGCCTCCGTGGTATTTTTATTATCGGAGTTAGTAGTACTTCCCCCACAACTTGCTACGCTAACTGTAACTGATAGAATAAGTCCAATAATATTCATGTGTTTCATTTGTGTAAACATAGAAGACAAAACTAATCTTTTTCCTTTAATTTGTGGCATGACAAAAGAAGAAGCACTGCACTATTTCGAATTGGACAAAGACTTCCAAGCACTCGAGTTATTGGACCTTGTAGACGAAAAGCTCTTTGTTTTGAAAAATGAGGTTTTGCAAAAATTGGCCGTTCCCTCTCTTCTCACCAAACGTTTGAAAGAATCGGATAAGATTCTAACCGCCACGACCGCCCTTCAAATGAACGAGGAAGTGGAGATTCCGAAATTCACAGAAGTCGTGTTTCCTTTGTCCCCCATTGATTTCCTAGAATACTATGAACGAGAACTTTCGACTGTAAAACTGATTATTTTTCACGCCAAATACCCCCAAGTTTTATCTGCAGGAATCCAACAGTTGATTTCATTACAGGAAGGCTATTTGAAGAATTTTGAAGCTGTTTTTGGAAAATATGGAGCTACAGACACAGAGGTTTCTGCTCAACAAATGATGGACAGCGGACCAGTATTGAGAGCCCTCAAAGCCAATCAAGACGAGGAAGTCACGCCCATCATTCAGACAGAGGCTGCTCGCGTTCGAAAGCTTGTTTCGTTAGGATAAAGTTTGAGCATTGCTTTTTTCCAAAGAAAAAAACAGAGGAATCCTACCAAAGTACCCATCGTCAATCCCATTAGAATATCACTTGGGAAGTGGACGCCTAGATAGATTCGAGAATAGCTGATCAGTAGGACCCAAAGAATGCATAACGCAACAATCCATCTTTTCACAGGACGCATCCAAAGCAGAAATAATACAGCTACGCCCGCGTAATTGGCTGCATGAGATGAATAGAACCCAAACTTACCTCCCTTGTAAATCTGTCCATTTGGTTCTAATGAATAATGAAGCTTGGCCTCTATAAGCGGATCATGGCTCGGACGAAAACGGCCTACCCAGTTTTTAAAAATACCGCTCGCCACTTGGTCGTTGATGAGCACTGAAAGCGCTAAAAAAACAATGACCCAAACAAAAAATTTCGTTGAGTACTTTTTGTACAATGCAAAGAGCAACACTAGATAAACAGGAATCCAAAAAAGCTTTTCACTGAAATACCACATGACGCGATCAAGAAATGGAAAGGCATCCGTATTGAGCCATTCCATTAATTGATAATCTAATTCTAATAAGCCATTCATCAGTCGCGATAGATATCTTGCACCAACGATTGGTAATTCTCCATGATTTTTTTACGCTTAAGTTTTAGTGTTGGAGTAATCTCTCCTGCGTCGATGGTAAATGGTTTAGGTAATATGCGGAAAGCCTTGATTTGTTCCCACTTCCCAAAGCGTCCATTGCGCTTTTCTATTTCGTCGTTGATCAGTTTTTCAACGGTATCGCTCTTCAAAAACGCATCGTGATTATCATACTTAATTCCTTTGCGATCGGCCCATGATTTGAGCGCCACGGCATCCACCACTATCAATGCTGCTGGGAAATTTTTACTCTCACCGATCACCATGCATTGCTCAATAAACAATGATTCTTTCAAGACATTTTCAATCAATTGTGGAGCAACATATTTTCCTCCACTGGTCTTAAACATCTCTTTTTTACGATCCGTAATTTTCAAGAATCCATCATTCACTTCACCGATATCACCGGTATGGAACCAGCCGTCTTTCAGCACTTCCGCAGTGAGTTCAGGATTTTTATAATAGCCCATCATCACATTTGGCCCCTTGCATAAAATCTCGCCGTCTTCTGCAATTTTCACTTGCACATTATTGATCATTTTTCCTACGCTGCCCACACGATACATGCCGGGTTGACGCATAGAATTTACCGAAATCACTGGAGAAGTTTCTGTAAGTCCATATCCTTCTTTGATCACGATACCCGCGCCGCAGAAGAAGCGCGCCAAGCGTGGTTGAAGTGCTGCACTGCCTGATGGCACGGCCTTGATACGAGTTAAGCCTAGAGCGGCTTTTACTTTACTGAAAACCAATTTTCTTGCAATGGCAAGTTTCACTTTATACCATCCACCTTTGTCCACATCCCACTCTAAAGCTACTCCCACAGACCATTGGAAAATTTTCTTTTTAAGTCCAGTATTGCTCAATCCTTTTGCGATCACGCCGTCATAAAACTTCTCAAGTAAGCGCGGAACTGCTGAGAACAACTCAGGCTGTACGAAAGCTAAATCGTCTTTCACATTATCCAATCCACTCAGATAAATGGACACACCATTATTGATATAGAGATAATGCAACATGCGTTCGTAAATGTGGCAACATGGCAAGAAGCTCAAGCTAATGCTTGAACCCTTTTGCAAATCAGGAAGTCTGTCCTCTGAATCCACTGCATTGCTCGCAATATTTTGATGTGACAACATCACCCCTTTTGGTAGGCCTGTTGTTCCAGAAGTGTATATGATGGTTGCTAAATCTTCTGCTTTTACAGCATTAGAAATATCTTTTACTTTTTGATGGTCTCCAGATTTTCCAAGCTCAACAACCTCTAACCAATTTTTCGCACCCGCTACTTTTTCAAAAGTGTACACTTCCTTAAGTGTAGGAACACGATCTTTAATAGCCATTACTTTTTTGTACACATCATCATCAGAGACAAAGCAATAAATAGACTCAGAGTGATTCATGATGTACGCATAATCCTCCGATGTCATGGTAGGATAGATTGGAATATCGATTGCTCCGATTTGAAGAGAAGCATGATCCATTACATTCCACTCCGTACGATTGGTTGAGGTAATCAAAGCAATTTTATCTCCCTTCTGAACACCTAATTCAAGTAAACCCGCAGAAGCGTTGTTCATCATTTCTACAAATTGATTCGTAGAATAGGACGTCCATTCACCGGCTAGTTTAGACGTGAATGCTTTTGCGAGAGGATACTGCTTTTGCTGAATATATATGAAGTCAAAAAGACGAAATTGAGTCGACATGTGGTCTGGTTTTAAGGCTCTAATATAAAAAATCCACGGAAATAGCACCATTCACGGCGTCAAGGAAGATCTTTCTCTCTCATTTTCAGCATAAAAAAGATAGAAATTGAATCATCCAATCTTGTCTATTTTTGCGCACCATATAAAATATTTCAATGAAAAATATTTCAGTCATCGGAGCGGGAACCATGGGAAATGGTATCGCACACGTTTTTGCTCAACACGGATATACCGTTCAATTGATAGATGTGAATGCAGCATCGCTTGAAAAGGCTATTGCTACCATCACAAAAAATCTCGATCGTCAAGTTTCAAAAAACCTATTGACAGAAGAGGATAAGAACGCGACTTTGTCGCGTTTAACTACTACTACAGATCTTGCATCTGGTGTAGCAAACGCAGAGCTAGTAGTAGAAGCAGCTACAGAAAATGTAGATTTAAAATTGAAAATTTTCAAGGACATGGATGCAAACGCGCCTGCGAATTGTATCCTAGCCACTAATACTTCATCTATCTCGATCACTAAAATCGCGGCTGTTACATCTCGTCCTGATAAAGTGATTGGAATGCACTTTATGAATCCAGTGCCAGTAATGAAATTGGTAGAAGTGATTCGCGGTTACAATACCACTGATGAAGTGACCAAAGTGATCTTCGACTTGAGTGTTTCATTGCAAAAAGTTCCAGTTGAAGTAAATGACTACCCAGGCTTTGTAGCGAATCGTATTTTGATGCCGATGATCAACGAAGCTATCTACACCTTGTATGAGGGAGTTGCAGGAGTTGAAGAGATTGACACCGTAATGAAACTCGGAATGGGCCATCCAATGGGACCATTGCGCTTGGCAGACTTCATCGGTCTTGATGTGTGTCTTGCCATCTTGCGCGTAATGCACGATGGATTTGGAAACCCAAAGTATGCTCCATGCCCACTATTAGTAAACATGGTGGCTGCTGGAAAAATGGGAGATAAATCGGGCGAAGGTTTCTATAAAGTGAACAAAGAGACCAAAGAACTTACGGTATCTTCTAGTTTTTCTAAAAAATAGCAAGCTCACATTCAAGGCAATAGAAAAAAATTGCGGTGAAAAGTGAAAAAAGATTTGGATATATAAAAAGGGTTGGTATCTTTGCGCCCGCTTTTAGCGAAAAGCAAGAAGGGAGCTTAGCTCAGCTGGTTCAGAGCATCTGCCTTACAAGCAGAGGGTCACTGGTTCGAACCCAGTAGCTCCCACAAACATTAAAAGCCTTCTCAGCGAGAAGGCTTTTTCTTTAAAAAAACATTACTCATGAAAGTGTCATTAGAAAAAATTCTTTCGGTATCAGGTAAGCCTGGAATCTTCCAACTTATCGCGGGTGGTAAAAACATCATCGTTGCCGAGTCTTTGGTGGATGGAAAAAGATTGCCAATTCACCCTAACCAACGCGTTAGCTCTCTTTCTGACATCAGCATCTTCACTATCGAAGAGGATGTTCCATTGAAAGATGTTTTCGGAAAAATGAAAGAGCACTACAAAGGCGCTGCGGCAATTGATCACAAATCAGAATCAAAAATTTTGAGATCTGAAATTGAGAAGTTCCTTCCTACATACGACAGCGAGCGCGTGTATGATAGCGATATCAAGAAGTTGTTCCAGTGGTACAACATTCTACAAGCAAAAGACATGTTAGAATTTGAAGAGGCTGAAGAAACAGCGGAATAAGATATTAATCACTACTTTGAAAATGGGATTTCTTTTAAGAATTCCCATTTTTTTTGCGCTATAGATATTTCCGCAGCAAACATTTCCAAGCCGTTGGTCACTACGAGATACGGCACCTCTAAGGTTAGATTATATCGAGCTGCTTGATCAAACGTAGCTTGACTGATTGGGATTTGTGGCGCTTTGCATTCTACCAACATGAAGGGCTTGCCCTGTGCATCAAACACGATGATATCCGCACGTTTCGTGAGTCCAACCACCTTAAGCGTGTATTCCACAGCTATTCTTCCCAAAGGATATCCGAGACCTTCCATCAGATAGCGCACCATGTGCTGACGCACCAATTCCTCTGGAGTAAGCAGTATCCATTTTTTCCGCGCTTCATCCCATATCTCCGTGCCTCGCTCAGTGGACTTTGTGCGAAAGGAATAATTGGGAAAAATCAATTGTTGACTCATGGTTGAAGGCCACGAAATTAGTGCATCCAAGGAATAATAGTATATTTGAAACTTATGGAAACAAAAGAAGAAATTGTAAAGAATTGGCTGCCCCGATACACTGGGACACCCATTGAAGATTTTGGAGAGTATATTCTTTTAACCAACTTCGATAATTACGTTCAGAAGTTCGCCGAATGGCACAACGTGCCCATCATCGGACTTGATAAAGCAATGGCCACTGCCACTGCGGATGGCATTACCATCATCAACTTCAGCATGGGTAGCGCGAATGCTGCGACCATCATGGATTTGCTCAGTGCTATTCATCCAAAGGCTGTTTTATTTCTTGGAAAATGTGGTGGTCTGAAATCGAAAAGCCAAATTGGAGATTTGATCTTGCCACTTGCCGGTATTCGAGGAGAAGGAACATCGAATGACTACTTCCCACCGGAAGTTCCTGCTTTGCCAGCCTTTCCGCTGCAAAGAGCTGTTTCATCCACCATTCGTGACAATGGTCTCGATTATTGGACGGGTACCGTTTACACCACCAATCGCCGTGTGTGGGAGCATGATACCAACTTCAAAGATTATTTGAGAAAAATAAGAGCCATGGCCATCGATATGGAAACGGCTACTCTCTTCACTGTTGGTTTTGCAAATAAAATTCCCGTTGGCGCACTTCTTCTAGTAAGTGATCAACCAATGGATCCACAAGGTGTGAAAACATCTGAGAGCGATAAAAAAGTAACGACACACTTCGTCGATACTCATATCAAAATTGGCATTGAAGCTTTGAAAGAAATCAGAGATGAAGGTCGTTCAGTAAGACACTTGAAGTGGGAATAATTAAGACATGGATCATTTAAAAATCATTCGAGACATTGAAATGAGAAATTTCAAACCCATCTATTTTTTGATGGGAGAAGAACCTTATTTCATCGATCTCATTTCAGATAAAATTGAAAACACTGTTTTGGACGAAGCGTCAAAAGCCTTCGGTCAAACCATTGTGTACGGTCGCGATGTTAATCTCGATCAAGTGATTTCACTCAGCAAAGGCTTTCCGATGATGGGAGATTTGCAAGTAGTGATGGTGAAAGAAGCGCAAGACTTAAAAGAATTCAAGCGCGCAAAATCGAGTGATGACGATGAAGAAGAATCTGCTTCAGAAGACACACAGAAGAATGATAAATCATCGCTTGCAAGTTTTGAAAATTATGTAGCAAACCCTTCCCCTACCACCATTTTGGTATTTGCGATGAAGGGAAAAAAACTAGACAAGCGTCTGAAATTTTATAAGAATTTGGAAAAAGTAGGAGTTGTGTTTGACTCTGAAAAAATCAAGGATTATAAGATGGCAGACTGGATTCGAAGCTACGTGCAGCAAGTTGGTTTTACGATTGAAAATAGTGTTGCAGAACTTCTGTCAGAATATCTTGGAAATGATTTGAGCAAAGTGGTCAATGAGATAAGTAAGCTCGCCATCATTCTTCCAAAAGGCACGCACATCAATGCACAGCACGTGGAAGATAATATTGGAATTTCAAAAGATTTCAATGTGTGGGAATTGCAAAAATCGTTGGGGCAAAAGGATGTTTTGAAAGCGAATCGCATCATTCATTATTTTGAAAATAACCCCAAAGCTCATCCTATTCAGATGACCATTCCGAGTTTGTATTCGTACTTCACGAAATTGGCCATTTATATTTCCCTAAAAGACAAATCACAAGCTGCGAGTGCGATGGGCGTAAATCCCTACGCAATCAATGACTACAAAGCAGCTAGCACAAAATACGATGCACGTAAAGTAGAGCGAATCATCGGCTATTTACGCCAAGCCGATAGACAGAGTAAGGGCTTGGAAGAAGGTAAGTATAACATTGGAGATATCTATCGAGAGTTGATTTTTAAAACATTGCACTGACAATTCAAAAATGGAGTGCTTGTATTTTCGCGAACTATGACAAAGCCTAATGATTTAATTTTAAGAGCAGCACTTGGACAAGATGTGGAGCGCACTCCTGTGTGGGTGATGCGCCAAGCAGGAAGAGTGTTGCCAGAGTATAGAGCGGTGCGCGCGAAGGCCGGCAGCTTCAAAGGACTTTTGTTCCAACCAGAGCTTGCCGCTGAAGTGACGATTCAGCCAGTAGATCTTCTCGGAGTGGATGCAGCTATTTTATTCTCCGATATTTTGGTGATACCTGAAGCGATGGGTCTGGAATATCGAATGGATGAGGGCCGTGGGCCGAGTTTCGAGCAAACTATTCGAAGTGAAGCTGATTTGAAAAAAATCACAACCAATGGCATCGAAGAAAATTTGGAATATGTTTTTCAAACCATTCGTTTGATCAAACAAGAGCTCGGCGATCGTGTTCCTTTGATTGGTTTTGCTGGTGCTCCATGGACCATCTTCTGCTACATGGTGGAAGGTAAAGGATCAAAAACATTCTCCATGCCTCGCGCAATGATCATGTCCAATCCAGAGTTGGCACACACATTGCTTCAGGCGATCACAGATGCGACGATCATTTACTTGAAAGCCCAGATTAGAGAAGGCTGTCAGATGATTCAATTATTCGACAGTTGGGCCGGCGCATTAAACAACGATTCATATAACAATTTTGCATTGCCATATCTAAGACAAATATGTGAGGCTATCCAAGACGTTCCAAAAACCGTCTTTTCATTGGGAGCATTTTTCTCTTTAGAAGAATTATCTCAATTGCCTTGCAACACTGTTGGTTTAGACTGGCACATGGATCCCACTTGGGCGAGAAAAGTAGTCGGCCAAGAGAAGACATTGCAAGGCAATTTAGATCCTGCTATTTTGTACGGTGATTATTCGTTTATTCGATTAAGAACCCAAGAAATGCTGCAAAAATTCGGACCGAATCGACATATAGCTAACCTAGGACACGGAGTTTATCCCGATATTCACGCCGACAAACTCAAGTGTTTTATTGATACCGTTAAAGAATACCAACACTCAAAATGACCATGAACATTCGCTATTACTTTCTAGCTGCGGCTGTACTAACCGCTACTGTAGCAGAAGCTCAATCGAAAAAGCCCTCTTCCAAAACAGATAAGGCTCCTGAAACGGAGTCTTCTGATTCAGAAAATCTAGTTGTAAATCCAAGTTTCGAAGATTGCAACATCAAGACTTTAAAGTCATATGGTCAGCTTGTAGACCTTTGTGCTCCATGGGCAACACCAAATAAAACAAGTGCCGATCTATTTGCACAAGGTGTAAAAGGAACCAAGACCATGGCTGGTCAAAACGACTTTGGAAAGCAAGACCCTATGGATGGTACTGCATATGCAGGTTTCAGAGCGTATACCAAAGATCCAAAGAAAACGAGAACATACCTTTCAACAAAGCTTACAAAGCGTCTTGAAAAGAATCAATTGTACTGTGTAAAAATCAATGTGAGCCTTGCAGAGCTTTCAAAGTTCGCAGTGAACAACATTGGTGTTTTTATTTCAGACAGAAAAGTGCAAAATGCAACTGACTACGCATTGACTTTTACTCCACAAATTTTAGAAAAAAACAATAAGGTGATTAATGAAATGAGCGGCTGGGAAACCATCTGTGGTACATTCATCTCGAACGGAACGGAAGAGTACATCATCATCGGTGGATTTGGAGAAGAGAACAAAACGAAAATCGAAAAGGTGAAGAAGCCTGCTGGTGCAACTGGTACGGCGTTGAACGATGCATACTACTACATTGACAACATTGAGATTGTGCCTATTGAAGCAGCGAGCCAATGTGCTTGTGGAAAGGCTGCTTCAACGGAGCCAGATTTGATTTACAGCAGAGCTACTGCAAAATCAATCGATATGAAGCCAGAGCAAATCATTGCTGCTTCATCGATTTATTTCGCAAACTTGACATCTGAAATCCCAGGAATGTTTGAGCCAGACTTGGAAGAAGTTGCTAAGTTGATGAAAGAAAATCCAAGCATTCAACTAGAGTTGGTTGGTCACAGCGATACTGAAGAAGTAGGCGAAGCGAAGATTACACCTCGTCTTGCCGATATGGCCAAGAAACGTGCAGACGCAGTGAAAGCAGCGCTTGTAGAACGTGGAGTTGAAGCTAGCAGAATTACGGTTTCATCTAAAGATGACACACAATTGGCTAGCAACAAACCAACACCTCTTTCAAAAGCACAAAACAGAAGAGTAGAATTCAAGACCAAATAATATTGGCCTAATATTTAGAATGAACAAGGGTAGCTTGATAAAGCTACCCTTTTCTTTTAAAATAATTTCGATTAATTTCTGTTATTCGCAAGGTGAAAAAACTTTTACTCGCATATATAGTAATGTTCTTGGCTAGCGCGCTCAGCGCACAAAACTTGGTACCTAATCCAAGTTTTGAAGAGAAGTCTTATTGTCCGAGTAATTTTAATCAGCAAACACTAAAATCACTGAGCTCATGGTCTCAAGTGAATGAAGGTACCCCCGATCACTTTTCTTCATGCAGTCAAAAAGTGGGTGTTCCAAATAATCTATTCGGAGTTCAATCAGCAAAAGAAGGCGAGTCATACGCTGGAATGGCCGTTTACAGCCCTACTCAAAGAAATTACCGAGAATATCTCACCACGAAGCTCACAAGAGCATTAAATCCCGGTGAAATGGTATGTATTGAAATGTATATCTCCACCGCAGATTACTCCAAGTATGTGACGGATGCCTTTGGCCTTGTGTTATCCGAAAATAAATTGAGTCAGGTCCGCAATCAAGTCATCCCCTACAATCAATCATTGGCAAATCCTAAACTTCACATGCTGGATGCATATAACGAATGGGTGCTAATTAGTGATGTTTATACCGCAAAGGGTGGAGAGCAGTTTTTAACGATTGGAAATTTCAAAGCCGATAAAGATCTAAAAATATTATCTCGCACCCGAGACTCAGGTGCTAAGGATGAGAACAGATGGTCATACATCTACGTTGACAATGTAAGTGTGGTATCAGTAGCAAAGAAAGAACTTTGCAGTTGTGAAAATGATTTGATTGAAAGCTTGGTGGTCGATCCTCCCCTCGAATTATCAGAGTATGACAAAATCAAACTAGATGATATCTATTTTGATTTTGATAAATCTGATTTGAAAGAAGAGGCACTAGTAAAACTGAATGATGTTTACTCCCTCTTGCGAAAAAATAAAGCGATGTACCTCGAGATTGATGGTCACGCTGATATCATAGGAAATGACGCTTACAACTTAGAACTATCAAAAAAGCGCGCCGAGGCAGTCATTGAACATTTGGTAAAAAGAGGCATTGATAAATCGAGATTGAACATCAATTATTTCGGAAGCAAAGTTCCCGCGGTCAATGAAGACACCGATCAAGCCAGAGCACAAAACCGACGCGTAGAATTCCAGGTATTAGAGCACAAGTACATGCTAGTCCAGTAATCGCCCCCAACTCCTTCACTCTCTCACTCTCTAACTCTCTCACTCTCTAACTCTCTCACTCTCTAACTCCCTCACTCTCTAACTCCCTCACTCTCTAACTCTCAAGAGTTCACCTGCTCCCAGATCATATCTTTTAATCGATCGATATTCAATCCACTGACGGCAGAAATGAAGATGTGTGGAATTCCTTCAGGTAGGATAGCTTTCATTTCATTGGTCATTTGTTCGTCGAGCATATCACATTTTGTGATGGCCAAGATTCTTTTTTTATGAAGCAATTCTGGATTGTATTTCTTAAGCTCATTGAGCAAGATGTCGTATTCCTTTTGAATATCCTTCGTATCGCATGGAATCATGAAGAGCAAAGAGGAATTTCGTTCGATGTGACGAAGGAATCGATGACCTAAGCCTTTTCCTTCCGCTGCCCCTTCAATAATTCCGGGGATATCGGCCATTACGAAAGATCTATCACCACGGTACCTTACCATTCCAAGGTTTGGCACGAGCGTAGTGAATGGATAATCAGCGATTTCGGGCTTTGCAGCAGACACTACAGAAAGCAAAGTCGATTTTCCGGCATTTGGAAATCCAACGAGTCCGACGTCAGCTAGGACTTTCAACTCGAGAATTTTCCATTCTTCGCGTCCATCCTCCCCTGGCTGCGCGAACTTGGGAGTTTGACGGGTTGAAGTCTTAAAGTGAGCATTTCCAAGTCCGCCACGTCCTCCTGCTACGATGACGCGCTCTTCGCCGTCCTCGGTGATTTCAAAGTGTACCTCACCGGTTTCTGCATCCTTTGCCACTGTTCCAAGTGGAACGAGAAGAATCTCATCCTCACCTTGTTTTCCTGAGCTGTGAGAGCTTCCTCCCTTCTCTCCCTCTTGCGCGATAACGTGCTTTCGGTATTTCAAGTGGAGTAATGTCCAAACATCCTTACTTCCGCGAAGAATGATGTGTCCACCTCTACCACCATCACCACCGTCGGGACCACCTTTTGCGGTAAATTTATCTCTGTGTAAATGCATTGATCCGGCTCCGCCCTTTCCCGAACGACAACAAATCTTCACATAATCGACAAAATTCGAATCAGCCATTACTCTCTTCTAATTATACCACAATTGTTTCGATAGCCTTGAATAGTCTATCCGATATTTCTTCAATAGAACCAATACCATTGATTCCTCTGTATTTATTCTGTGCGCGATAGAAATCAGCTACTGGAGCCGTTTCTCTATTATAAACGTTGATGCGATTTTGAATAATTTCTGGGTTCGCATCATCCGGTCTTCCGCTTGTTTGAGCTCTATTTAAAAGGCGCGCTTTCAATTCATCTTCTTCCACTTCCAATGCTAACATCGCAGTGATTTCGGTACCTTTTGACGCAAGGAAAGTATCGAGTGCATCAGCTTGCGCACTGGTGCGTGGGAAACCGTCGAAGATGAAACCTTTGGGGTCTGTATATTTATTCACTTCGCTTTCCAACATGCTGATTGTTACGCTATCTGGCACTAGTTCTCCTTTGTCCATGTAGCTTTTCGCAAGCTTTCCAAGCTCCGTTTCCCCTTTAATATTGGCGCGAAAGATGTCTCCTGTACTCAGGTGAACCAATTGAAAGCGATCGATTAACTTTTCGCTTTGGGTGCCCTTGCCCGCGCCGGGAGGACCGAAGAGAACGATATTCAACATTGGGTTATTCGTTAATTGGTTATGAAGGTGCGAAGATAAGGCACGGCGCTCAATGGAAAACTAACTACATTCGCAGCAATAAAATAAAGTCGCTAATATGAATTATGATGTAATTGTACTAGGCAGCGGACCAGGCGGTTATGTGACTGCTATTCGTGCCTCTCAATTGGGCCTCAAGACTGCGATTGTAGAGCGTGAGGCACTTGGTGGTATCTGTCTCAACTGGGGTTGCATTCCAACGAAAGCACTCCTAAAAAGTGCTACCGTATTTGAATATATTAATCACGCAAAAGACTACGGAATCGAAGTAGCAGCTCCAAAAGCTGATTTCGGCGGCATGGTAAAAAGAAGCCGTGGCGTAGCAGAAGGTATGAGTAAGGGCGTTCAGTTCTTGATGAAAAAGAACAAAATCGACGTCATTATGGGTACTGGTAAAGTAAAGACGGGCAAGAAAATAGCCGTTACTACTGCGGATGGTAAAACTGCAGATTATAGCGCTAATCATATCATCATCGCTACTGGCGGTCGTTCTAGAGTATTGCCAAATCTTCCACAAGACGGAAAGAAAATTATCGGATATCGCGAAGCGATGACCTTGGCAGAACAGCCAAAGAGCATGGTCATTGTTGGTAGCGGTGCTATCGGAGTTGAATTTGCCTATTTCTACAATAGCATCGGAACGAAAGTAACGATTGTAGAATTCATGCCGAATATTGTTCCTGTAGAGGATGAAGAAGTTTCTAAGGCATTAGCAAAAAACTTCAAGTCTGCTGGTATTGATATCATGAACAATGCAGAAGTAACGGGTGTAGATACATCAGGCAAAGGCTGCAAAGTGAAAGTAAAGACTGCAGATGGAGAGCAAGTGATAGAGTGCGATGTGGTACTTTCTGCAGTAGGTGTTGTTGCAAACATTGAAGGCATTGGTCTTGAAGATGTAGGAATTGCTACAGACAAAGGAAAAATTTTAGTCGATAAATATTATCAAACCAACGTTCCTGGTTACTACGCCATCGGCGATTGTACGCCAGGTCAGGCATTGGCACACGTAGCTTCTGCAGAAGGTATTACTTGTGTAGAAAAAATCGCTGGTCATCATCCAGAGCCAATTGATTACAAGAACATCCCAGGATGTACTTATTGCTCACCTGAAATTGCGAGTGTGGGATATACTGAAAAGGCTGCAAAGGAAGCAGGCTATGAATTAAAGGTTGGTAAATTCCCATTCAGTGCATCAGGAAAGGCAAGCGCAGCGGGCCATAAGGATGGTTTCGTGAAGTTGATTTTCGATGCGAAGTATGGTGAATTGCTCGGAGCTCACATGATCGGTGCTAATGTAACAGAGATGATTGCTGAGATTGTAGCAATACGCAAGCTTGAGACTACAGGTATGGAACTTGTGAAAACCGTTCACCCTCACCCAACGATGAGTGAAGCTGTGATGGAAGCGGCTGCTGCTGCTTACGGTGAAGTAATCCACTTATAAACTTAGAGTATTCTATGAAACTTCCCCATTGCGATTCAAAGCAATGGGGATTTTTTTTGAGCTGTATTAGGCAACCTTTCCGATATTAGCTGACTTACAAGTAGGATTCCTTAGTTAACCATATTCAGTTGAGATCATGAAGCTCATTTTTACCACTCTATTTTTTGCTGCATTAACATTTGCAGGATACTCTCAGACAGGAGGTACAACCTGTGCTGCTGCGGCACCCATAACTTGTGGAGCATCTTTTAGTGGTTCGACCTCTGGTACTGGAGGCGATGGTCTTACTACATGTGGAACCGAAGGAACTGGTGGACAACGTTGGTTCTCGTTTACGGCTCCAGGAAACGGCTCTGTCAATCTCAGTTTATGTACGGGAACTAGTTATGATTCAAGAATTCACGTTTATACTGGGGCGTGCGGGGCATTAGCTTGTCTTGCTCAAAATGATGATGCTTGTGGATTACAAAGTCAACTTGGCTGGAATGTTACTGCAGGCACTACATACTACATCCGAATAGGCGGATACTTTGGTGCTTCCGGAAACTTCGGTGCAGTATTCACATGTAATATCCCCATTGGTGGATGTACTCAATTCAATGCCTGTAACTTCAATCCTGATGCTAGCTTTGATGATGGCTCATGTGATTATTCTTGCTACGGCTGCACCTATGCAGCGGCTAGCAACTACAATCCTTCTGCTACGATAGATAATGGATCGTGCGTTTTCAATGTCGTAGCTGATGGATGTACAGATCCTGAAGCTTGCAACTATTGCAGTCTATGCGCAAATGACGATGGAAGTTGTGACTACTCATGTCTAGGTTGCACATATTCTAATGCAGCAAATTATGATGCTTCCGCAACACGCGACGATGGATCTTGTGAGTTTGCGGGTTGTACTGATCCTGCGGCTCTTAATTACACCGTATTAGCGCTCATCGATGATGGAACTTGTGCTTACGAATTTGCATGTGAAGGTGACATCAACAATGATGGCTTGATTGGCATCGGCGATCTCATTATTATGCTTGCAAACTTCGGATTCAATTGCCCGAACTAGGCCGGTACTTCAACTGCGCATAAATCTTTGATTTTACTAACTGTAAAATCAATTTCTTCCTTTGTAGTATTTCTTGAAAAAGAGAATCTCAATGAAGCGCGTCCTGGCTTTAAAGCATTGATGGCATCAAGTACATGCGATCCCTTAGATGCGCCAGAACTACATGCGCTTCCGCCACTGCAGGCAATGCCTTCTAAATCGAATAGGAAGAGCATCATATCAAAGTTTGCGGTCGCAGGGAAGGTAGTATTTAACACCGTGTACAAACTTTCAGGGCTCGCAGAGTCTCCGTTGAATTCGATACCGGGTACATTTTTAATCAATTCATTTTTCATGTACTGCTTCAATCCACTTACGTGCTGTTGGTGCTCTTCTAAATGTGCATAGGCCAATTCGATTGCCTTGCCCAATCCAACGATGCCGTAGAGGTTTTCCGTTCCTCCTCTCAAGCCTCGCTCTTGCCCTCCACCTGTAATGGTTGGATTTACCTTTACACCGCGGTTGATATAGATAAAACCAACACCTTTTGGTCCATGAAACTTGTGTGCCGCCGCATTGATAAAGTGAATGTGTGTATTCTTTAAATCAAAGCGGTAGTGCCCCATAGTTTGAACGGTGTCGCTATGAAAAATCGCATCATATTTCTTACAGATCTCACCAACTTTAATAAGCGGAAGAAGATTCGCAATTTCATTGTTGCCATGCATTAATGTGACAAATGATTTTTCATTGTGAGAAAGTAATTCCTCAAGATGAGCAAGATCAATGTGTCCATTTGGAAGGAGGTTGACAATGCTCAATTTTACTAATCCTTTGTCTGCCCACATTTGCGCGGTCTTGATTACTGCGCTGTGCTCGATTAAGCTTGTGATAATGTGCTTGCAGCCGAGGTCGTTGATGGCAGAATACATTGCCAAATTATCCGCCTCTGTTCCACCGCTGGTAAAGTAGATTTCGCTTGGAAGACAATTGAGTTCTTTAGCAATAGTTCTTCTAGCGTTCTCGATTGCAGTTTTTGTCTTCCTTCCAAATGCGTGACTTGATGAAGGATTGCCGAAATGTTCGCGCATGTACGGAAGCATTGCTTCTAGGACTTGCGGATCCATTGGGGTCGTTGCTGCGTTATCGAGATATATATTCTTTTCCATGATGGTATTATTCGGCAAGACAAAGTAATTGGAACTTTCTTGGGAGTCCAAACCCTAGTCTATCAATTGTTGGATTTCTTTCATGACTCTTTCAGCCAACGCATCTGCCGCTTCTTTAGAATTACTTTCAGCATAGATTCGGATAATCGGCTCGGTATTACTTTTTCTCAAGTGCACCCACTCCGTAGGGAAATCGAGTTTGACACCATCAATTGTATTGACATCCGCATTCGCGAAGAGTGTCTTTGTTTTTTCCAAAATAGAATCAACTGGTGTGCTTGCATCTAACTCGATCTTGTTTTTAGAGATCGTGTACTGCGGATATGAATTTTTCAATGCCGTCATCGACATTTTCTTTTCTGCGAGGTGAGATAAGAATAGTGCGATGCCCACTAAAGCGTCGCGACCATAATGCGACTCTGGATAAATTATACCACCGTTACCTTCTCCACCAATCACAGCTCCGATTTCTTTCATTTTAGCGACTACGTTCACCTCTCCTACCGCTGCAGCTTGATATTCTTGACCAGCAGCGCGGGTCACGTCACGCAGTGCTCGTGTTGAAGAAAGATTTGAAACCGTATTTCCCGGTGTTTTCGAAAGAACGTAATCCGCAACGGCTACAAGCGTGTATTCCTCGCCGAACATCGAACCGTCTTCATTAACAAAGGCAAGGCGATCAACATCTGGATCTACTACGATACCGAGGTCACACTTCTTTTCTTTTATCAAATTAGAAAGATCAGTCAAGTGCTCAGGCAGAGGCTCTGGGTTGTGTGGGAAGTGTCCCGTTGGATCACAGAAGAGTTTTTCTATACGCTTTACACCGAGTGCTTCAAGGAGTGCAGGAACGAAAATTCCGCCTGATGAATTCACAGCATCTACCGCAACATATAGATTGGCTTTTTCAATAGCCTCTCTATTTACAAGTGGCAGTGCTAAAATTTGATTTAGGTGAATATTTAGATAATCCTTAGTTGTAATAGCACCGAGGTCTTTGACATCAGCGAAAGAGGTATTGCCGTCTTCTGCCAGCTCCAACATCTTAAGTCCTTGCTCAGCGCTGATAAATTCACCTTTCGAGTTGAGAAGCTTTAAAGCATTCCATTGTCCTGGATTATGGCTAGCAGTTAAAATTATACCTGCATCCGCCTTCTCTAATGGCACAGCGATTTCAACTGTTGGGGTGGTGCTGAGGCCAAGGTCTATCACATTTGCCCCCATTCCTATTAACGTGGACGACACGAGGCTGGAGATCATTGGCCCACTGAGGCGGGCATCTCTGCCTATTACCACAGTAATAGTAGACTTCCCTGATTCTAGTTGCATCAACTTGCAAAAGGCAGCGGCAAACTTCACCACATCAATGGGAGTAAGATTATCTCCTTCTTTGCCGCCAATGGTACCACGAATTCCAGATATAGATTTGATTAATGTCATCTCGGTATTATTTACGGTGTAAAAGTAAGCAGGAGTGCAGGAATACAAGCATTTTCCACACAAGTATTCGCTAGAAAAGACCTGCATTTTATACCTAGATTTTGGTAGAATGTAACCTTCCTAGAACATCTCAGGTATAAATTGCCAAATACATGATCCACCCTAGGAACATAACATTTAAGACCACTCTATACCTTTTATTATGTCTGTCCTTCGTTAATAGTTTCGCACAGACGTATGAGGTAGAACCGGTAAACTTCAATTCGAAAGATGCAGACTTTGGTGCAGTTCGATTTGAAAACGGAGTTGTCTTTTGCAGTTCTCGACAACAGAAAAAGCTAAGTTCTGATGTCGACACTAAGAATTTTTACACCGATATGTTTTTATCGAAGCTTGATCCAAGCCGTCGATTTTCAGCTCCAGAATTATTCTCAAATGAGCTTGCCGGCATTCTAAATGAGGGCCCTGCAACTTTCTCTTCAGATTATACTACCGTTTATTACTCCGCGAATATTGTTCCTGACAAAAAGCAAAAAGACGGAAAAGAAGAAGATCGCGAGGACAATATCGAAGAGTACAAATTGGGAATCTTCATTGCCCAGTTTGAAAATGGCTCATGGGTTAAAAAAGGCGGTCATCCTTTAAACACACAGAATTCTAAATACGACATTGCTCACCCTTATTTCTCTGGCGATAGTATTCTGTACTTCGCATCAAACATGTCTGGTGGCGAAGGCGGCACAGATATTTATTACAGCAGATTGAAAAATGGATTGTGGTCAGACCCCGTAAATCTTGGTCCAGAAATCAATACAGATGGCAACGAGATCTTTCCATTCATGTCAAAAAATGGCACCTTCTATTTTAGCAGTGATGGTCATCATAAAGACAGAGATCGCACGGATATGGATGTATTCTACACTGTCGTTCATATTTTGGGAGAGTGGGACAAACCTATCGCTCTACCCGAGCCAGTCAACACGGAATTCAATGATTTCGCTTACACAGAATTCACCAATGAAACCTTTGGTTTCATAAGCAGTGACCGTGAAGAGTTGCAGGACAACATTTATTCATTCTCGAAATCATTGCCTCAGTTTATTGAATGTAAGGAAAATCAAAGAACTGTTCTTTGTTATCACATAGAAGATAGCGAGATTGAAGCTCTTCCTGGTCTACCATTAGTTTATGTATGGGACTTAGGAGATGGTACAACATCCGAAGGCATATCAGTTGACCACTGTTATGCAAATCAAGGAATCTACGAAGTGAAATTATCTATCAAGGATACATTGACCAATCAAGTCTTCCAAGATGTATCGACGTCAAGATTAGAAATTATCGAATACGAGCAGCCTTTTATACTTTCGAATGACTCTGTTGTGATGAATTACCCAATGATATTCTTCTCCGATGATTCTCCGATTAAAAAGTATAAAACGGCAAAGCACTATTGGATCATCGATGATCAATATCACTTCGAAGGAGATACATTAGAATACACGTTTACAACTCCTGGTTATCACAATGTATTATGCGGAGCCGTAAGTGCACCGCTACCTGGAGGAGAAGTCTTGAAGAGTTGTTCCTACAAACAAATCTTCGTGCTTGAGCATGAGACAGAAGGCTTCCCGCAGTTGAATCCAGATCCAAGTGTAGAACCTGTTCAGTACATTCAAATGCGTGAGAATGTTGTCGCATTTGCTGGTGAGGAGCGTAAAATGGAAACATTGTATCGCATCATTATCGCGAAATCAATGGAGCGTTTGACAATGAATAATCCGCTCTTCGCTGATATCGATGGCGAAATTGTAGAGACTCGTGCGGTAGATGGCCTCTATACCTATTCAGTGGGTGTTGCAGATGATGTGAAAGCAATCTATGAACTGCAAAAGAAATTGTACACTAAGACCAAGAAATATTTCAAAGTTGAGTCATTCGATAATTCAACATTTGCTGTAGAATATGTAAGAAAAGGAGAATACATTTCTTCGAAAGATGCAGAGCAATTGAATGTTGAGTTTAATAAATTAAGAGATATTAAATTCGAATACAACAGCGCAGAAATCAAAACGGAATCATTCAAAAATCTCGACTATATAGCGGCAATGCTTATGCTCGAGGAAGGATTTGAACTGAAAGTAAATGCTCATACATGTGATCTTGGTTCGCATGAGTACAACCAAGTATTATCGGAAAAACGTGCTCAAAGCGTGGTTGATTACTTTGTGAAGAAGGGCATTCCACAGGACCGTTTCATCAGCAAAGGTTTTGCTGAAACTACTCCAATCGAATCTAATGCTACAGAGCAAGGTAAGGCGGCGAATCGCAGAGTAGAGTTTATCATTGTTTTCCATCCTACTATTTCTGAAAATGAAAAAAATTAAAATCATACTGTCACTTATTGGCGTGTGCTTGTTTGCTGGAATGTCGAACGCCCAGCCAGTGCCTGCGGCAGATGAGAACATCCCCTTTCTTGTAACATTCGGAAAGGATGCCGGCACGAAGTGGGGTGATGATGATTTTGTCCAAACATTTTTCTTCTCAATTCCGAAAGATTTCAAGACCCCTTTCTACATCCGAGTGTTCGATCCTGAGTGTGGAGGAAAACATGATGAAAATAACGGGGGATTTACTACTATGACGCGCTACTCCATCTATGGGGGGGCTGGCTGTATTACCACAGATGATGCACGTGCAGTAGATCCGAAAGGAAATTTTAAAAGTGGCAATCAACTAGCTACAAAAACATTTGGAGCAGATTTAAAATATGATAATGGTTGGTACACTTTCGGTCCTTTCAATCCTGCAGAAGGAGAATTGGCGCCGAAATATGGTGGATACATATTCAAATTAATCTGTGAAGGAATCAAAGGTGATGATGGAAATCTGTATCGCTATTATATGTCTACTTCAGCAGATAAAAATGTATCAGTAGAGGGCGGCAACGCATTCACTTTCGAATATACTTTTCGATTGCATACAGATGGTAATCAAACAAGTCACATTTATCCTTACGTAGATGATAAAGTAATTTCCCTCATCCAATATAATTTCGACTGGGATGATGACGGTTATATCAAATTGGTATCAGTATCTAATCCTGGAGAGTACTTGAAAACGTCGATTGAAAACGCTTGGGCTGAAAGTAAGTACTTTATCAAAGCTTCAGAGCGTGGTAAATCTTTGGACATCCAATTCAAGAAAGATAATAAAGCAAACATCAACAATAACAATGTAGTATTTTCCGTCCGAAATCAATATGGCGAAACTTTACCTTTTTTCACAGTGCCCATTGGAGGAATTCCAAAGCCACAAGGTCAGGTTTCAATAAAGCCAATTGCTTCTGGTAAAAAATAATGTGATGAAATTTGTTCTCTCCACCCTCCTAGTCGTTTTCTTCTTTTCCTCCGCTTATTCTCAATCCTATAAATTTAAAATTTATAATGAGAAAGATGGGCTTGAAAACCGCTACATTAATACAATAGATCAAGATCCCAATGGCCGACTCATCATCGGTACTGGAGAAGGACTATTCTCTTTTGACGGATTCAAATTCAAATCTTTTCATACTGCAGACTCCCTAGCAGATGAATTAATCGAGTGCAGCTTCAGCGATAATGACGGCAGTATTTGGTTGGGCCATGGTAATGGAAATGCAACTGTATTTCGAGATTCAAAATGTCAAAAAATCAATCTATCGAAATACCTCTCTAGTAAGATTGTCGACATTTCAAAAGACAGTAATAATAGGATTTGGATCGCCTCTCAATCTTCAGGATTCATTTGCACGGACAATGCTTCTGCGCCCATTCACATTGTGAACGGGCTGACTGATTTCACGGTATTTTCATTGCAAATAGATAAGCAAAACAATTTCTGGATCGGCACTGATCTGGGCTTGGTGTTGGGTAAGGTGTTGAAGAATGAAGAGATGGAAATAACCTATGTGGAGAATCTCCCGCTTTCTTCAGTTATTGATATTATTCCCACAAAAGTTGGTTACATCGTAGCTACCGAGGACGCTGGAATTTTTGAAGTTAATTATATCAATGGAAACTTCACGATTACTCCTCTTCTATTTCATGAAGCGGAGCTCACTGGATTTCAAGTGAAGTCTATTCGTCAAGATCAAGAACGTAATTTATTGATCAGTACAAATCAACATGGATTAATTCTATACAGTGCCCGTGAAGGAAATACCTTCAGAGCTCGTCAAACTTTCGATGAAGCGGGGACCGATGCAAGTAACAACGTAAAGACATGTTTTTACGATCGTGAGGGCAATCTATGGATAGGTACTATAGGTGGAGGTTTGCACAAATTAGAAGATAGTTATTTTGCTAGTTACAATTCTGAATTAAATAGCGGTGTTTATTCATTCCTTGCAGATGGTGATACTTTGTGGTCTGGCTGCAAGGGAAAGATAAATTTGTCAACTCAACACCCCGGTAATATTATTAGCACATTCGATCAGTCACTTGGTCTTCCTGATGATATTATCTCTTGCATCTACAAGGATAACAGCGGCTCATATTGGGCTGGTACAGACTCTAAAGGCTGTTATGTTCTTTCTAAAAATAAGAAGAAATTTCAAAAAGTTTCTTTAACAGCCGAATTTGAAAATTGTAAAATCACCTCAATTTCTGGACATGAAGGCTTCGTTTACATCGCAACGAATTACGGTGTTTTCTTTGTTCAGAATAATCGTGTTGTTTCTCATGCCACAATAGAAACAGGCTTATCTGGTAATGTTGTTAAATCACTTTTCAAAGATTCCAAAAATCGCATTTGGCTGGGCACAACTTCTCAAGAAATCCCCTATATCGAGGATGGTGAATTAAAATACTATGTTACAAAATTTGAAAATTTCCAACTCACATTAAAATGTTTTACAGAAGATAAGGAAGGAAATATTTGGGCAGGAACGGACGGCAATGGAGTCATCTGCTTAACATGTGAAGAAAATCGCTATTTTACCAAAGAAGATGGCCTAAATAGCGATTATTGCTATAGCTTAATGTATAACAATGAAGAGCTGTGGGTCGGTCATCGTGCAGGACTGAGCAAGATTCAACTGAAAGACAAAAGCATCACTATCTATCAGCCAGAAGCCACGCTAACTCAGACATTCAATGAGAATGCCATCACAAAATGTTTTGGAAATTTTGTTTTATTCGGAACAAGTGCTGGTATCATTCGATACGATAAATCTAAAGATGTAAGAAACACCTTTGAACCGATACTTTCGATCAGCAGTATTCTCATTTCAGATAAAGAAACTTCATTACTACCCATTATTAAATTACCATATGGAGATTATAAACTAGATATTTTTTTCCAAGGTATTTCATTAAAAAATCCAGAGGGAGTAAAATATCAATACATCCTTGAGGGATATGATAATGATTGGAGTGAAATGAGCACGGAAAGTGTTGCTCGATACAATCACTTACCATCAGGAGAATATGAGTTCAAGGTAAAGGCATTCAACAGTGATGGTATCGGAGGAACCACCATCAAGAGTTTCAAAATTATTATTGCACCTCCGTTTTGGCAGCAATGGTGGTTTTTCTTGATCATCATTCTTTCACTCATTTTCCTATTCCAATACATTGTAAAAAGAAGAGAACGTCTTCTAAAAGAAAATCAAGAAAAATTGAAGAAGGCTCTTGATGAGAGAACGAGAGAAGTGGTGGAGCAAAAAGAATTGATTGAGGCAAAAAACAAAGACATTACTGATTCGATTGTTTATGCGAAAAACATTCAAAACGCGATGTTACCGCCAAAAGGTTCATTGCTGAACTACTTCCATGACGCATTTGTCTATTACAAGCCAAGAGACATCGTTAGCGGGGACTTCTATTGGATGAGTCAGTTTGGAACAAAAATACTTGTCGCGTGCGCAGACTGCACAGGGCATGGTGTTCCAGGCGCATTCATGTCCTTGATTGGTGTAACCATCTTGAAAGATGCTGCAAAATCAAAAGAAGTACAGTCACCATCAGAACTATTAACCAAACTTGATCTTGAGTTAAATGCTATTCTCAATAAAAATCTGAGCAAGGATTCGGTCAAAGATGGAATGGATATTAGCATCATTGATTTTGATACCGAGACAAAAGTGCTTCGTTTCGGTAGTGCAAACCGCCCCATTTTCATCAAGAGAAAAAATGAATTCATTGAGCTCCGTGGCGATCGTCGGTCAATTGGTGATCCTTTTGAAACAGGGAGTACAGGATACACCATTCAAGAAATCCAGCTTTCAAAAGGAGACATTGTATATATGTTCTCAGATGGTATTACTGATCAATTTGGTGGGCCAAACCATAAAAAGATTAAACGAAAAGGAGTTATAGATTTTCTAAATTCCATTTCACATCTCTCCATGACTGAGCAGAGCGAAGCAGTGAGTAGATTCATTCGTGAATGGAAGGGCAACAATGAACAACTAGATGACATGCTTTTAATTGCATTTGAAATCTAGAGGCTCATCAGCTCGCGGAAGCGCGCAGCTTGTCTGCGAGAAACTTCTACTTGCGTACCATCTTTTAAGGTCAAACGAAGACCACCATTGAACCAGTTTTCTACACTTTGAACCCATCGCAGGTTAACGATAAACTTGCGATTGGTTCTAAAGAAGGTGTGATCCAATCGCTCTTCCAATGTATTAAGAGATTTTAGAATGAGCGGTTTGGATTGATGGAAAAATACGCGCACATAATTTCCTTCGCTTTCAAACATCTTTACTTCACTCAAAGCTACAAACCAACATTTTTCTCCATCCTTTAAAAAGATCTGGTCTTCTTGACCAAGTCGACCTTCTTTAAAAGTGCCTTTGCTTTCAAGTTTTTCCTCTAGCGCATTATTCTTAACGACCTTTTGTATTGCTTCTTTCAGACGTTCTGTCTCTACTGGTTTTAATAGATAGTCAAGCGCATTGACCTCAAATGCCTTCATTGCATACTCATCGAATGCTGTGACGAAGATTACTTGAGGAACGTATTCCAATTGTTGGAGCATTTCAAACCCATTCATTCCTGGCATTTGAACATCTAAGAAAATGAGATCAGGTTGCTCTTTTGAAATCATCTCAATAGCTTCTTGTGCATTACTGCACTCTCCTATTATTTCCACTTCATCATATTGCGCTAGCAATCCCATCAGTTCCTTTCTAGCCAAACGCTCATCATCAATAATTAATGTTCTCATTTTCTTATGTTGTTGGAAGTTCTAATATGGTTACCACTCCACCTCTATCATTGCTGATATGAAAATATGCCTTTCCATCGTGGAGTAGCTCAAGTCTTTTTTTGGTATTTGATATTCCGAATCCATCGCTTTCCTCGCTTGGATTATAAGTTCCAGAATTAAATATTTCAATGCAAATAAAATCTGGAGACCGTTCGATTTTCAACTCTACTTCCCCTCCTTCTATTATTTTTGAAATGCCATGTTTGATCCCGTTTTCAACAATAGTCTGTAACATGAATGGAGGTATTTCAGCGGACAAAGCTTCAGGATCTACATTGATATTGATGTGAAGACGCTCCTCGAATCTTATCTTTTCTATGGATAAATAATTCTCGACGAGGTCCAACTCTTCTCTGAGTGTAACCGTTTGTTTTTTCCCCAAAAGCAAGTTGCTCCTCATGATCCCACTGAGCATCGTTATTGCTTGTTTCGCTTTCTGCGGATCTTCATCTACAAGCGCTCGAATGCTGTTGAGTGAATTAAACATGAAGTGCGGATTCATCTGCGACTTGAAACTATTCAATTCTATTTCTGTTTTAGCAGCACGCAATTCCAAATTTTGAATCTCTTCTTTTTTCCAATTCTCAAAAGTGTTCACAGCGAAATACAAAATGCACCAAAGGAAGAAAAGCACCCAAAAATTGATGACGTTCATTAGAAACCTTGCTCTAAAAAAAGTTTCTACCAAAGGAGCTTCACCATTGAGCATATCCGTAACGGCAGTATTAAACGTTACTAGAAAAAAGCCCATTAAAAATGAACTGACAAAGACTCTTGGAATGAGCGCTGGTATGGAAAGTCTATGTTTCCAGTTTAGTCGATGCACCACCACTCTAAATACATGAGAGATTCCTATCCCCATTAAAAAAGTCATTGCAGATAACTTATATACTTGCTGCAAGTCGCTATCTACGAGTGGCGAGGTTAGGATATTGCCGAGGGCAAATAGTCCCCAACCTCCAATTTGACAAATCCAATATATCCACTCTCTATTTTTCATGACTTCTTCAAAATTAACGTTGGTGCCACGCTATCCCGTTGTTTCCCTACACTAAGGGTGTAATTCAATTACGAGAGGTGAATAGCACGGATAAGTATTAGATTTGTAAAGAAAGCAATAGCACGTGAATTTTCTAGCACATTTTTATTTAGCATACGGCGACGAAGAGCGATTAGTGGGACAGTTCATTGCTGATGCAGTGAAAGGAAAGCAGGTACACGACTATTCTGACAGCATTCGAGATGGCATATTGCAACACCGCATTATAGACACCATAACCGATAGCCACAGTGCCGTTAGCAAATTGAGAGCGGCCATTAGAGAAGATATCGGTTTGCTTTCATCCATTGCCATCGACGTATATCTGGACCATGCATTGGCCACACAATGGCACCGTTTCCATGGAATGCCGCTTCATGCGTTTTCACAAAAATGCTATGAGCAATTAGAAAAACATAAATCCATTATGCCAGAACGCATGCAAACAACATTGCATTACATGCGTCAATACGATTGGATTTCACATTATCAAGAACAAGAAGGGATCATTCGTTCTCTCAGGGGAATGAGTAGTCGCGTGCGAGGTGGAGAAAAATTATTGGTGGCCATTGAAAAGTTTCCCTCACTCATACCATCGATAAATGAGACCTTTGAAGAAGTCTTCCATGATCTTTCTATGGCCGTCAAGAGTCATATTTCTGGGACCAATTCATCATATTTGGACTCAAATCACTATTATTGAATAATAAACCTTATTTTTGTCTTCAACGATACCAAACCGATCGTTTATGAAACAACTTGTATTATCAGCTTTACTAGTATTATCAGCAGCACTTTCATGGGCTGGTAGCATTGTACTAGAAGGCCGTTATCAGTCGAGAAATATTTTCGTAATCAATGCCCCATCGCAGGATGGAGTGGGCTATTGCGTTTATGAAGTAACCGTAAACGGTCAAATCACTTCAGACGAAATTAACTCACAAGCATTTGAAATCGATCTTTCCATTCTCAATCTCAAAGCAGGTGATGCAGTGACTTGCGTGATCAAACACAAAGACGGCTGCACCCCAAAAATTTTGAATCCTGGGGCTCTTGAACCCTCACCTACTTTTGAATGTAAGAAAATTGAAGTAGCGCCTTCGGGCCTCCTCACTTGGGAGACTACAGGAGAGATGGGCAAATTAGCCTACACTGTTCAACAATTCAAATGGAACAAATGGGTAAATGTGGGTGAAGTGATGGGTAATGGCACAAACACTACCAATCGCTACAGTTTTCAAACTAACCTCAATACAGGCCTCAATAAATTCCGAGTAGTTCAGAAAAGCTATGAAGGTGATTTGAGAAAAAGTATCGAGTGCGAGTACAATAATCCCGCAACACCTCTTACCTTTACGTATGACAAGAAAGCAAAGGCAATCAATTTCACAGGAACAACTTCTTATGAATTGAGCAATAGCTACGGTCAAATTGTGAAGAGAGGAATTGGAAATGCGATCGACGTAAGTCCGCTGCCAAAAGGAGAGTATTATATTTCCTTCGATAATACAGTAGGGAAATTTTCAAAAAAGTAAATACCAACCAAAACCATAACCGCTTACCAATCAGAGATCGAGAAATCGATCTCTTTTTGTTTTTGTGAAATAAATACGAACCCTGTCTGTTAAATTTCGTATTTTGCACTTACTAGGATGAAGTCACTACAAACCTTTATACTACTATTTATACTTTCTCTTCTCATCACCATTTGTAGCATAGGCTGCGGGGATGAGGAAGAAGAAAACTTTTATCCTAAATTTTCCCCTCCCATTCAGTTCGACCTCGACTCAATCAAGAAACGAGGGAAGTTGATTTTACTTACTGAAAACGGGCCTTCCACTTACTATCAATACCGCGGACAAACAAAAGGTTTCGACTACGAACTCGTAAAAGAATTTGCGAAGCATCTAGGAGTGAAATTAGAAGTTAGACTTCTCGATGATGTTGATTTGATGTTTCAAATGTTGAACAACGGTGAAGGTGATATCATCGCTTCAAACCTAACGGCCACTCCATTCCGAAAGCGATTTGTAGCGTTTGCAAATCCTGTCTATCAAACCAGACAAGTATTGGTTCAAAGAAAATATGCTCCCGAATCCCCTGACTCACTATTGCCATTGATCCAAGATACTTTGGGCTTGGACGGAGCGAATATCTATGTGCATAAATATTCCTCTTTCTATATGCGACTTCGGGAGCTTGAAAAGGCAAATGAATTTACCATAAACATTAAAGATGCGCCAGGAGAAATAAGTACAGAAGACTTGTTGCGTCTGACTTCCGAAGGAGAAATAAATATGACGGTAACAGATGAAAATCTGGCCATCATGCAGCGTTTCGATTATCCACAATTAGATATGACGGTACCCATCGGACCTGAGGAAGACATAGCTTGGGCAGTGCGATCAAATGCTTCAGGACTATTGACAAAATTAAATGAGTGGATGGAGCGCAGTGACGTCAAAAAGAAGATCAAAAAGACGCACGACCGATATTTCCTCGAGGAGAGTTTGTATGGCTCAAAAGGGCCCTATGCCCTTCCCGTTTTAGGTCCTAATCAGATTTCTCCATTCGATTCTTTGTTTAAAAAATACGCCCCAGAAATTGGTTGGGACTGGCGCTTGCTTGCCGCTGTTTCCTATCAAGAATCTCGTTTTAATCCAGAGGCGCAATCATGGAGCGGCGCGTTTGGGGTGATGCAATTGATGCCCGAAACTGCGGCTAGATTTGACTGCGACACCTCACAAAAAATAGAACCAAATATTCGTGCAGCGGCGAAGTATATTAAACACTTAGATCGCTTTTGGAAAGATAAGATTGTAGATCCCAATGAGCGAATAAAATTTGTGCTTGCGAGCTACAATATTGGACCAGGTCACATCCTTGATGCACGGGCTATTGCGCGTCATTTGGGCAAGCCCGACACCATTTGGACTGGTAATGTTGACGAATGTTTGTTGCTCAAAACTCAAGAAAAATTTTATAGATTAGACGAAGTAAAACACGGGTATTGCCATGCTCAAGAACCCTATCATTTTGTAGGGAAAATTTTGGCTGTATATGAGCACTACCGATCCAAGAAAAAATGAAACCACTTCGCAATTTCTCCTTAATTCTTCTGACCATATTCTTGACGAATTGCAAGAAAAACGAGGATACAAAATACCACCTGCAGGGTCGAGTTTATAACGGCCGAACAGGTAATCCACTGAGTGATGTTTTTGTGGAGGTAGAACAACAAATATTAGAGGGAAATTCATTCTCTGCAGTTTACACTTCTGCCGCTTCTGGCCGCACAAACGGCGAAGGAGCGTATGATCTAGAATGGGATCGTGAAAACCTCGTAGAAGTGCGCGTGAATGCAGATAAAGGGCAATTTATTCCCAGAACAGTTCAACTCAGCGCAACTAGTTTTGAACCTGGAAAAGTTGTGTCACAAAACATCGAATTATTTCCAGAAGCTTTTGTAAAAATAGCTATTCAAAAAAACACAAGTTTGACCAACAATGCATCTATCAACATTCGCTTTGAAAATGCGAATTTCGATTGTTTTTGTTGCGACAACACCTGGGAAAGCTATACCACCGCCATCCCCGACACAAGCAAGACTTGCCGCGTCTATGGGGATACATGGTTAAAATATCGTTATGAAATTATAAAGTCATTTGGTCAGGACGAACTTATCCGTGATAGTATCTATTGTCCTAGTAATATTCAGACCAATGTGAGTATTGAGTGGTAAGCATCCCTTGCTTATATTTACCACACCAATACCGTTTTGATGAAAAAGATTTACGCTTTAGGTATCGCTCTTGCGATTGCCTCCTTTGCATATAGCCAAGAAACCCCTCTTCCACGTGGATATTCTCAAGAGGAGATAGATATGATTTCTCGTGGCGATGTACCTGCCTCAAGCAGTTCGCGTGGAATTGCTACACCTCCGCCTTATCCAAACCTCAGAAGTGCTGCAGAATGGGAAGAAATTCAAGCGCTTACTATCGCTTGGACAGGTTACCCAGGAATATTGAAACAAATTGTTGCCGCAGCGCGCTTAGAAACAAGAGTGCTCATCCTTTCAGAAAATGTGCAAGCCACAGAAAATTATTTGTTGTCAAATAACATTGGTGGTGCAGCATTTTCAAACTTGGATAACGTGACCATCATCGATGGATCATTCGATTCAATTTGGATGCGTGATTACGCTGCAAATCCTGTTTATGGAAATGAAGTAGACGATCTTGTTTTGGTAGATTGGATTTACAACAGAATTACACGTCCTAATGACAATGCTTCTCCGCAGTTCTTCGCAGATGAATTAGGATTAGAGTTATATGAGATCACAGAAGCTCCAGAAGACTTGGTCAATACTGGAGGAAACTGGATGACGGATGGATTCGGAACGGCTTTCGCTTCTGAATTGATTTTAGAAGAAAATCAGCCAGGCAATCCATATAACGTGACTGCCAAATCAGAAGATCAAATTGATGCTATTGTAAACGACTATTTAGGCATCGATCGCTATATCAAGATGACCGTGCTACCGTATGATGAAATCCATCACATCGATATGCACATGAAATTGATTGATGAAGAAACATTGCTCGTGGGAGAATATCCAGAGGGGATTGCAGATGGTCCGCAAATCAATGCGAACATTGAATATGTGTTGGATAATTTCAATTCAAAATGGGGTACCCCATACAAGGTAGTACGCATTCCAATGCCTGATAGCCAAGGAGGATTGTGGCCAAGTTCTCAACCAACCGCAGCATACTATCGTACTTATACAAACGCTGTATTTGTAAACAATACCGTCATTCTCCCAACTTATCGTGAGCAATACGACACTACTGCTTTGCGCATCTGGGGTGAAATTTTGCCGGGATATAACATTGTAGGCATCGACTCTGACAATCAGGATGAGCCTATCATTTCTGCGAGCGGCGCTATTCACTGCATTACACATTCTATTGGCGTTGCAGATCCATTGTTGATCTCGCATCAAGCCTTGGCTGATACCGAAGACACACAAAATCCATACAGCGTGGTAGGTTATATCAATCACCGAAGTGGAGTTAGCCAAGCAAAACTTTTTTGGAAGACAAGTCTAACTGGAAGCTACAATGAAGTGGCGATGACTTCTATCGGCGACAACAATTGGCAAGGATTTATTCCTGCGCAGCCATCAGGAACAACAGTGTATTATTACATCCAAGGAGAATCTGTGAGCGGTAAAGTACAAACGCGTCCTATGCCTGCACCAGAAGGCTATTGGGATTTCCAAGTGTTAGGAGTTGCTACGGGTATCGAAGAATATGAAGCATTTGAAATCAAAAAAGTATTCCCTAACCCTGCAAGTGCGATCACTTGTATTCCTGTGCAATTCAACACATCAAGCGAGGTAAAACTTAGTTTGATCAATTCACTTGGACAAGAAGTACAAGCGCTTTATAATGGCACCGTGCCTGTTGGAGAGAAGAAATTTTTCTTTGATGCGTCACCATTTTCATCTGGTGTTTACCACATCAGACTTTCAACAGAAGATAAGGTTCTTACCTATCCACTGTTGATTCAAAGCAAATAGTTTTTCACCACCCTATTCTATCACTACGTGAAAAAACTCATACCAGAAGAAGCTTTGGCCTCTGCGACAAAGCTGCCCAAGGATAATCCAATTATTCCTTTGCTTGCACGTGTAGCTAGGATTGATAAAGTCAATGAGCTTTACGACGACATCTGCAAGGAAGAAGGGTTGAACTCGATTGATCGTTTGTTTCAAACATTGGACGTGGAGCTTGAGTTGGATGAAAATCAATTGAAGAATATCCCTGCCACCGGGCCATTTATCATCGTTGCGAATCACCCGTTCGGCGCGCTGGACGGCTTGGCATTGATCAAAGCAATTGGAAAAGTTAGACCTGATCTAAAAGTGATGGCTAATTTTCTTTTGCAAAATGTAGAACCGATCAAAGACTATTTTTTGTCAGTGAATCCTTTCGAAACAATGAAGGGCGCTTACAATAATATTTCCGGATTAAAAGCCGCACTTCAGCATGTAGAAAAGGGATTGCCGCTTGCACTCTTTCCTGCTGGAGAGGTATCCACTTTTCAAGGAGATCTGAAAACGATTGCCGATAGAAAGTGGCAAAACTCTGCTATTAAGATTATCAAATCATCGAAGGTTCCCGTTGTTCCGATATACTTTGACGGAGCTAATTCTAGAATATTTCACTTGCTAGGATTGATACATCCAGGATTGCGCACATTGGCGTTACCATCAGAGATGCTCAAGAAAAAAGGCAAGAGCATTGGAATGCGTATTGGCAAACCAATTCCTGCGAAAGACCTAGAAATGTTCACCTCCGTGGATCAGCTTGGCCGTTATCTGCGTGCCAAGACTTATGCATTGGGTAGCAGTTTTGAAGTGAAGAGAGATTACTTTAAGCTCTTCCGTTTTCCATCAAAAGAAGATCAAATCATTGATCCCGTTCCAGCAGATTTAATTTCTCAAGAAATAAAATCAGTGGAAGCCTATCGCACATTGACCTACGATAATTTTGATTGTTATGTAGTCAATAGCGCACTCATTCCAAATGTTCTTAGAGAGATAGGAAGATTGCGAGAGGTAACTTTTCGTGCAGTTGGCGAAGGCACCAACAAGAGCATTGACCTCGATGAGTATGATTTGTATTACGATCATTTGATATTGTGGGACCGTGAAGCGCAACGCATCGCTGGTGCTTACCGCATCGGTAACGGCCCAGATATCATCGCTCGCTACGGCTCGAAAGGTCTCTACACTTCGAGTCTCTTCCGAATGTCAGTAAAGATGAAGCCTATCCTGTCGCAATGTGTGGAGTTGGGAAGATCTTTCATCGTTCAAGATTATCAGAAACACCGCTTGTCGTTGTTCTTGCTTTGGAAAGGAATTCTATTTCATCTTCTCGCAAATCCGCGCTTCAGATATATCATTGGCCCCGTTTCCATTTCTAACAGCTATCAAGAAGTTTCAAAGGAATTGATCATTCAATTTATAGAAAGAAATTATTTTGATAAAGAACTTGCGAAATTCGTAGAACCGAAAAATGCTTTTAGACCAAAGCTTAAAAATATTGATACCGATGCCTTGCTAGAAGCGAGCAGTAGCGATATAAAAAAGATGGACAAAATCATTGCTGATATTGAACCATCGAGTTTTACAATGCCTGTTTTGCTTAAAAAATATTTACAGCAAAACGCTAAAATTCTTGCATTCAACGCCGATCCAAAATTCAACAATGCGTTGGACGGTTTGATGTTACTCGATTTACAAAACCTCCCTGCCGATACTGTCGAAACGCTGAAGCGTGAGATGGTAGAGAATAATTAAGCCTTATGAGTCACTCCAATTCTCGTCGTCAATTTTTAACCAAGTCAGGCCTTGCTGCTGCAGCACTTTCACTTGGAATTTTTAGTCGTGCTTCAGAAAACCGAACAAACGTTCGGGAGAAGAAAAAAGAATTGGACATTTATAAAAAGGGACTCGCGCTTTCAACGTGGAACGCAGGCATCATCGCCAACAACGCTGCACTCGCAACGATGAGCAATGGTGGAAATGCTACGGATATGGCGGAAGAAGGAGTGAAAGTGATTGAAGCAGATTACACCAATCTTTCAGTTGGACTAGGCGGTCTTCCCGATCGTGAAGGTCATACCACCTTGGATGCTTGCATCATGAACAGTATTGGACAAGCTGGATCTGTTTGTTTTCTTGAGAAAATAAAACATCCTGTCACTGTAGCTCGTATGGTGATGGAACGCACGCCACACGTGATGATGGTAGGCGAAGGCGCACAACAGTTTGCGCTCTCTCAAGGGATGACACTAGAGGATTATGAAAGTCCCGAAGCTGTGAAGGCTTATAAAGAATGGCTCGTGAAAAGCGAATACAAGCCCATTATCAATATTGAAAATCATGATACGATAGGTATGCTCACCATGGACACCAACGGCGACATTGCGGGATCATGCACTACCAGCGGACTTGCATATAAGATGCGAGGCCGTGTGGGAGATAGTCCAATCATCGGGGCAGGATTATATATCGATAATGAAATCGGAGGAGCAACGGGTACCGGCTTGGGAGAAACGGTGCTGCGCTCTTGTACCGCTTTTCTTATCGTAGAACTTATGAGACAAGGAGCTAGTCCACAAGAAGCTTGTGAAGAAGCCGTGAAGCGATTAGAGAAAATCAATCGCTTTATGAAAGATGAATATCAAGTGGGATTCCTTGCGGTCAATAAGCAAGGCGAAGTTGGAGCATTTGGACTACGTCCGGGTTTCAATTATGCACTGCATAAAAATGGCGTCAACCAATTGATCGACGCCAAGTATCATATTAAGAAATAAATCTTATTTAAACGCTTCATTTACCTCCGTGAGGATCGTCGCTGGTCCACCAAAGTGGTCGAGAATCTTTGCGTTTGGAAAATCTTTATCAACAATTGCCTTCAAAGCAAGGCGATCATGAGGATCTACGCTGCCAACAAAGAAGAGCATATCAAATGGATTTGCTACTAAATACATCGAAGCCATTTCTAGCTCAACGAAGCCGACAACAGTGTAGTTGCCTTTCTCAAGCAAGGCTTGAGCATTCTTGACGATGTAATCGTGCTTACCGAAGATAACGATAGACTTCGTTGCTTCAGGAGTGCTCTCAGGGGTGGGCTGACTTTGAACTTGTTCTTCCATATTAATAAATCACGGGGGCGCAAATTTACACGAGAGTTCCCGATATTTGCTCTGAAAGATTTCAACCATTCCACATTGTCAACATTGATACATACCCTAAAGCTCACAAGACCAATTAATCTTGCTATTGTGGCACTCACCATGTACGTGTTGAGAATATTCATCATTAAGGCCCAGCTAACCGCTACCTGCCAAGACTTACACTTACAAATCAGCGAGTTAGACTTTTTTCTTTCTGTACTCGTGGTGGTATTACTCACTGCTGGTGGAAATATCATCAATGACTACTTTGACGTAAAAGTTGATAAAATCAACAAACCAGAGCGCGTTATCATTGGTAAGACTGTTAAAAGAAGAGTAGCCATGGTCCTGCATCAGGGCTTCAATATCGTGGCCGTAGCCATTTCGTTCTATCTATGTTGGAAATACAAGTTTTGGTGGCCCTTGATCATTCCCATTCTTGTAGCAACACTCCTTTGGTGGTACAGTCCTATTTTCAAGAAAATGAGTTTTATTGGAAATTTGGTGGTTGCTATTTGTGTGAGTATCGTTCCCATCTGGGCTGCCATATTTGAACTACACCAACAAGTTGTTTTAAATCGCTTAGATCTATTTAAGGATGGCCGTGTCAACAGCATGCTGCTTTGGATACTTACATATTCAGGATTTGCCTTCCTCCTATCGCTTTCTAGAGAAGCTATAAAAGATTTAGAAGACCTCGAGGGAGATAAGGAAGGTGAATACAAGACGATGCCTATCATTCAAGGAGAAACGTTTACAAAGCACTATGCTTCATTCTTGATGGCATTAACTGTTGCTCTTACAATCTTTCTTTTTTACAAAACAGGATTGGATTGGAAAACGAATACAACAGCAAGTCTGCTTCTTTTGGTTTGCACCATTTTACCTGGTTTGATCACGATCATTTTCTCTTCTTTTTCAAAGAGAAAAAAGCACTACACTATTGCTAGCGCAAGCGCAAAGATTACCATGGCTGGAGGTTTAGCGCTTTGCATATTAGCCGGAACGTATATCTGGGTTTGTTCTTAAACCAGAAACTTCTTCCCTTCTACTTCAGATTCTTTTTTGGGCACCAATAGGACCAGTAAAAATCCTATGACGAAGAATGTGATCAATGCTAGAATAGAAGCACGCATGCTACCGAAAAAGCCCTCTAAGAATCCGAAGCTGAGTAATCCGATAATCAATCCTACTTTCTCTGTCACATCATAAAAAGAGAAATAAGAAGCGTGATCATTTGTTTCTGGTAAAAATTTAGAATACGTACTTCTCGCCAATGATTGCGTTCCGCCCATGACAAAGCCAATGCATCCAGCAGCGATGTAGAAGGTAATCGGTGTAGTCACGATAGCATATGCATACAAGCACACCAATGCCCAGAAAGCAAGGGCAATTTTAAGGGTCAAGAGATTAGATAATTTTCTTGATAAATAAGAAAAAAAGTAAGCCCCAGGAATTGCAATCAACTGCACTAGGATAACCGCAACAATTAATTGCCCTGACTTTAATCCTCTCACCAATTCACCTGCCTCGTTCATTTGATACACCTCTTTTGTACCAAATAATGAAGCCATTTGCATGATGGTCTGAACCCCCATGCTGAATACAAAGAAAGCGATGAGGTAACTGCGCAGACGTGTTGTATTATTCATCTCGCGCCAAACATTTCTCAACTCCAAAAATCCTTTCTTCAATACTCCTTTCTCTTTTGGGCGCGCCACTTTGTGATCTTTCAAATGATAGAAAGTGATTTGCGCAAAGCCCGCCCACCAAATACCAACCGTTACAAACGACCACTTCGCAGGAATATCTAGCACTTGAATCATCACGAGATTGATGACCAATAAAATGATACTACCAATGTAACCCATGCTGTAGCCCTTAGCACTGAGCTTGTCTTGATCTTCTGGCTCTGCTAATTCAGGTAAAAATGAATTGCTAAATGCATAGCTCACCCAAAATCCCACACAAGCGAAAACAACGCTCAACATGCTCGCTTCAAAATGATTCATATCAAAGAAGAAAAGCGAGGCACATGATAGGCTACCGAGGTAGCAAAACGTTTGCATGAAGACTTTCTTTTTTCCCAAATAGTCGGCAAGTCCAGAAAGCATGGGAGAAACAATACAAACGATGGCCATACCCAATGCAAGCGCATAAGAGAGCACTTCTGTATTCTTGAATACATGCCCAAAGAGCAACACATCGTCCTCTGCTGTCTTGCCTTCAAATTGGTGCTTGGCGGTGACTGCCGTGTAGAATATGGGAAATATTGCAGTACCAATCACAAGATTGTATGTGGAGTTTGCCCAATCATACATGGTCCAAGCGTTTTGAGCTTTCTTATTGCCCTTGATCGAAGAGCTATGTGCGTGTGGTGTGTCCAAAATCATGCAACGAACTTAAGAAGAAAACACTGAAATAGTTTATGGCCTGCAATTGTATATTCGCATCGTGGAAAACAATTATGATATCATCATCGTGGGTGGCGGCATTGTAGGTGCTGCAACCCTTTATAAATTGCAAAAAAGCAATCCAAAACTGCGTATCCTTTTGCTTGAAAAAGAAAAAGGTTTGGCTGATCATCAAACGGGTAATAATAGTGGCGTTATACACAGTGGCATCTATTACAAGCCTGGATCATTGAAAGCGGTTAACTGCGTCAACGGTCGTCGCGAACTTGTGGCTTTTGCGAAAGAGCATGGCGTAAAGCATGACATCTGCGGAAAGCTCATCGTCGCAATGGATGAATCTGAATTGCCTCAGCTTGATAAAATCTATGAGACTGGTCTTCAAAATGGCATTGAGGACATGCGCAAAGTGACCGCTGATGAGATCAAAGAAATTGAGCCTTATTGCACAGGTATTGCCGGTATACATGTAGGATGCACCGGTATCATCGATTTCAGAGGCGCTACAGAAAAAATGGCCGAGCTCGCGGTTCAAATGAATCCAAAAACCGAAGTTCACACACAAGAAGAGGCGTTGAGTTTTGAAAAACAAAACGATCTTCAAAGAGTAGTCACTACCAAAGGACTTTATACCTGTAAGAAAATCATATTCTGCGGAGGACTTCAAGCAGATCGCTTGGCTAGAAAAGATGGCGTTCAACTCAAAGAGAAAGTTGTTGGATTCCGCGGTGATTACTATGAGTTGACAGATCAAGCAAAACACAAAGTGAAGCATTTGATTTATCCAGTGCCGAATCCTGATTTTCCATTTCTTGGTGTACACTTCACGAGAATGACTGACGGTTCCATTGAATGCGGACCCAATGCTGTCTTCACATTCAAGCGAGAAGGTTATGGTAAAACAGACTTTAGTCTTCGCGATACTATCGATGCCTTGACTTACAAAGGCACATGGAAATTATTCTTTAAGAATATGAAATTTGGAATCGATGAATATCGTCGCGCATTCTCAAAGCGTTTATTCTTGAAGACACTTCAACGACTAGTGCCGAGCCTCACAATGGATGATATTCATCCGGGAAGAGCAGGAGTGCGCGCTCTATTGCTGCGAGAAGATGGCGATACAAGAGACGATTTTCGAATAGAATATACAGATCATAGCATTCACGTATTGAACGCGCCGTCACCTGCAGCCACTGCATGCCTTGCTATTGGGCAGCAAGTAGCAGAAATGGCAGAGCAACATTTCAATATCAAATCATGGTAATTTGCGTTGTTAAACAACGCATAAGATATAGGTTATTCAAATAGGGAAACCACTTGAATGACCAACATCTTTGTCACGGTTGAAGTATGAGTGCTGCGGCACTCAAACGGGTCTCCTGACTTATGATGTAGTACGATTAAGGATCTCAAACGTGAGATCCTTTTTCTTTTCTACTCACAATAAGTGTAGAATGAAACTAAAGCACTCCTATTGACGTATATAAGCCCCTGTTTAAGAAATATCCCCACCCGTGAAATCTACCATAAGAAAGTTTATTGGACCGTCGCTGCTTGCCGCGCCTTTGATTGGAGTGGCCATCATGGCGATTGTTTGGTCCTACACCAGAAGTGATTCTGGAGGTTCGGCACATAAAATTCGTGGCGAACAAGTATCCATTCTTATCGACGAAACACGTGAACTCGATGTCTATGACATCGAGCGAATGCCAAAAGAAAATTTCACTCAACTCGAAAATGAACAGGTACCCAACTTTGGATTTAGTAGAGCCAATATTTGGCTAAAGTTCAAAGTTGATGGTAGAGTCCATCAGAAAGGAAATTACATTTTTGAGATTAAAAATCCAGTGCTCGATAAGGTCGAGCTTTATGAATTTCAGACCACGGAAATGAATGAGGTCGGTGAAACCGGTGACCTTCTTCCTTTTAAATCAAGAGACATCGAACACCGAAACTATCGTTTCAAGGTGGTAGTTCCGCCATTATCTGAAAAAGAATTTTATTTGATGGTCAATAGTGGTGGTGAACAACTTCACGTACCAATGTTGATGTGGACGGCAGAGAACGTTGAGAAGGCCGATTTAACTGACCAATTACTCATCGGAACGTACTTCGGTATCATTCTGTTTGTTCTTCTTTTCAATTTATTTATTTATATTATTCTTCGAGAAAAAAGCAACTTGTATTATGTTCAATACAACATGATGCTCTTGTTTTTACAATTCTCTCTGACAGGATTTTCTTTTCAATTCTTATGGCCAGACAGCCCCTATCTAGCCAATGTTTCAACTCCTTTCTTCGCTTCGGTTGCAGTTTATGCCTTGCTTAAATTCAGCCAATATTTCTTAGAATTAGAAAGCTTCTTTCCGCGAGTAAATAGAGTGTTCCAAATTTTGGGATACATTATTTTAATCAATGCAGGACTCGCTCTTTTCAATACTCAGCCCTTGCTTTATGTATCGGTAGTTGGAGTGAATCTGTTGACCCTCTTACTTAATTTTTTCATTGTGCCTGTAGCCATTGGGGTATTGAGAAAAGGCTATCAACCGGCCAAGTTTTTCCTTGCTGCATTCATTGTTTTAGTGCTTACAGTGTTTGGATTTATTTCAACCAATCTCGGTTTTGTTCAAAATGATTTCTTCTCGCAATATGGATTATTGATTGGAAGTGCAACAGAAGTCATCCTTCTATCTTTCGCGATTGTAGATCGATTCAAGAGTTTCAAAGACGAAGCTTTGGATAATCTTCAAGCGTTGAACAAACTTCAGCAAGAGCAGAATCAAATGCTTGAGAAAAAAGTCGAAGAGCGCACAGAGGAATTACTTGAACAACAAAAAGAAATTCTTTCGAGTATTCGATATGCAGAGCGTATTCAGCGAAACATTCTTCCTTCGGAAGCTTCTATGGCGCGTCTCTTCCCTGAGAGTTTTGTTTACTATCGTCCCAAGGATATCATCAGTGGTGACTTCTATTGGATCTCAGAACAAAAAAACAGTTTTGAATTACAAAACGTTTTGCGCTTTGCTATTGGCGATTGCACGGGTCACGGCGTTCCTGGCGCAATGATGAGTATTCTTGGATTCAACCTTGTGCGAGAGGCCTATGAGCATTTACCAAAAGGAAGTCCTGCAGAGATCTTAGAAGAGATGGACAAACTCCTTTTCAACGCATTGAATAGTGGAGCATATGAATATGCTGCAGATGGTATGGACATCGTGATGTGTCATATTGATTTGACCACTAACAAACTTCACATGGCTGGGGCAAATTCCGGTGTTCACATTTGGAGAAATGGAGAAATCATTGATCTCCGCGGCACACGCAGACCACTTGGATTGATGAATGAAAAAAGCAAGAGAGCTTTTGAGAATAACGAGTTTCAATTAGAAAGAGGCGATATTATTTATTCCACAACGGATGGATATGTCGATCAATTTGGAGGAAACTTGGGAAAAAAACTCAAGCAAAGTGGCATGAATAAATTGCTCACTGAACTCGGTTATTTAGATCTTGCATCACAAAAAGCAAAACTCCATCACTTCATGGAAGAGTGGAAAGGACAGCTTGATCAGATCGATGATATTTGTGTGGTTGGCATTCGATACTAAGCTTACAAGCTCGTAATCTCACCACGTTGATAGTCTTTCATTTCTTCTGGAATGGCAGCAAGAATATGCTCACACATCGCATCGATTAATCGGCGCTTTGAGTAGAGTCGATAAGTGATGAGGCTGATCTCACGCACTGGCGCCGGTTGTTGGAAGAAGCGAATCTTTTCCAATTGCGCTTTGTCCATATCGCGGAGGGCGAGTTCTGGAATCACCGTTACACCTTGATTGAAGTCCACCATTTTTTTAAGGGTCTCAATACTCCCCGCTTCATAGTCTAATTGCCTTCCTTCTGATTGCGTTGGTCTAAGCGAACAAAGATTCATTACTTGCGCCCGCAAGCAGTGACCTTCCTCGAGCAACCACAATCGATTCACATCAATGTCCTCTTGCAAAACAAATCGCTTTTGCATGATCGATTCATCTTTGGAACTATAGACTACAAATTGCTCGTAGAACAATGGATTCTCTAAAATGGCAGGATCACCTAGCGGGGTAGCTAGCAGCGCAGCGTCTAGCACATTGTGCTTAATCTTTTCTATGATTTGCTCCGTGGTATTCTCGTGTACTTTCACGCGAACTCCTGGAAAAGCCTTGAGAAAAGACGGTAAGAAGAGAGGAAGTAAATAAGGAGCCAAAGTTGGGATAACTCCCAATTTAATTTCGCCCGTCACCTCCCCTTTTAATTCGGATACTATTTCTTTCATTCGACCCGCTTCGCTGAGCACTGCGCGTGCCTGAGCGATGATTAACTCGCCCGCCTCCGTCGGAACGACTGGTTGTCGGCTTCGATCAAAAATCTGAACATCTAATTCCTCTTCCAATTTTCGAATCATCATGCTCAAGGTAGGTTGCGTCACGAAGCATTTGTCCGCTGCAGTAGCGAAATGTCGAAACGTATCTACCGCCACGATGTATTCTAATTGTTGAAGATTCATAGAGCGAAGATACAACCCGCTTTTTAAATGTTTTGTAAGGAACGTAATTCCCCGCCGTCCAATGCATCAAATCACTACTACAAGATGAGATCTTCTCTTGCGCTTTTGCTTTTTTTGGTGTTCAGCCAAGGCTATGGTCAATCCAACCTCAATTTATCAAAAGGCTTGGCTCTTAGTGGATATGACCCCGTTTCCTATTTTACTTCTGATCTTCCTTCAAAGGGTGAACCGTCCATCCAGTGCGAATACAATGGAGCCACATATCAATTTACTTCTGAGGAACATCGAAAGGCATTCACTTCCTCACCAGAAATGTATTTGCCCGAATATGGCGGTTGGTGCGCCTATGCCATGGGAAAGGATGGAAGCAAAGTCAAAATAAATCCTCTTAGCTATAAAATATTAAACGGTAAGCTTTACCTCTTTTACAAAACCTCCAAACTAGATACTCTAAAGCTTTGGAATGAAAATGAGACCACCCTTTTAGAAAAGGCAAATCACTATTGGCAAAATATAAATCACTACAAAAAATGAAAACAAAACTGAGCTGGCTTCTGCGCATTGCAGTGGCCGTTATTTTTCTCCAAACCCTTTATTTTAAATTTAGCGCTCATCCTGACAGCGTATACATTTTTACAAAACTCGGTGCAGAGCCAGCAGGAAGAATTTCGTTGGGAATTTTAGAATTAATTACAGCTATTCTAATACTTGTTCCTAAAACCAAAAATCTAGGAATCCTCTTGAGCACTGGACTCATTCTTGGAGCAATTGCAAGTCATTTAGGACCGTTAGGAATCGTTGTCCAAGGAGATGGTGGGAAAGTGTTCTTTCTTGCATTAGCGGTCTTCATAGCCTGCCTTCTGCTTATTGCCATTCACTTCAAAGAACTGCTTCAATTTTTATCTTTTAAAAAATAAACGATATGCTGTCCGCCGAAGCCACAAGACCTCTTTCAGAACTAGAACATAGCTTGACATTATTGAATGATGACCAATACACAGAACCACTAGCAGTATTTAGCAATGGAACTCTAGGTCAGCACTACCGCCACATCATTGAACTGTTTCAAATTTTAGTCAACAATTATGATTTCGGAATAGTCAATTATGATAACCGAATAAGAGACTTAAGACTTGAAAAAAATAGAATCTTTGCTCTTGAAGCAATCAAGGAAATAATTGCAGATATCTCACGTCCTGATAAAAATTTGTACATTCAATCTTTGATGTTTGGTGAAAATGAAGTTACCTCCAGTTACAACAGAGAATTGCTTTACAACATAGAGCACTGCATTCATCATCAAGCTATGATAAAAATAGGTTTTTCAACGCTTGATGTGATGCCCTTAAATGCTCACTTCGGACTCGCACCAAGCACTATTCAGTACAAAGAAGCATGTGCACGCTGACGATATTAAAGGACAACGATCGATTAGTCATTACCTCTAACAGGGATGAAGATCCTAGGCGAAATGCACACAATCACTTTAGAAATATTGTCACCTCACAAGGATGGGGAATGTATCCTATCGACCCAGACTCCGATGGAACATGGATTGGCATCGGAGAAAATAACACATTCCATTGTCTGCTCAACGGTGGATTTGTGAAGCATAAAAGAAAACTTCCTTATAAAAAAAGCCGTGGCACACTTATCCCGACCCTGCTCGAAGATCCTAACTTTCTTGAATCAACAGAAGTAAACTATCAGGACTACGAACCATTCACATTGGTGAGTGTGAAAAAGCTTTTCATTGAAGTAAATATTTGGACTGGAGAAGAACTTATTCGTCAATTGAAACCACTTGATGAACCCTACATGTGGTCGAGTGCGACATTATACAATGAATCGGAGCACGAGGAAAAAAACAATCTTTTTCTACGAATAAAAAATTCAGCTGAGCCACTAGCGGATTCTATTTTTCACCTGCATTCTTCTGATTTAAAATATGAGAATTCATGTCACCAACCCAATGGAATTGTGAAAACGATTCAGGTCATTCAACTCATCTTTGATAGGCAGCCGATTCAATTAAAATCGCTTGATGTGCTCTCAAACGCCACCGTCAGCTATGACCTCACCAAGGTTTGATCTCCCCACCAGCAACGTAAGTAGATCAGAGTTTCTGAATCCTTACTTTTTTTACTTACCTGTTGGATTAGCTTGGCTTTGGTATGCCATGAAAAGCGGGCGTTTAATGTTTGGAACAGCTGTAAATCCTCGAATAAAAAATGCTGGACTATTTAATTTTTCAAAAAAAGAAATCAATACTCTTCTCCCTGAGTGGCATCGGGTAAGATCATTTACGCACTGTTTTCAAAATAAAATATTATTGGAAAAAGCGCTGTTAGAAAATTGCATAGCATTTCCATTTGTGATTAAACCTGATCGTGGACTTCGCGGAATAGATGTGCATATCATCCATAATAGAGAAGAATTCGAATCCATTACACTTCGAAAGGACAATGATTATTTAGTAGAAGAATTTATCAGTGATGCCAATGAAATAGGCGTTTTCATCGCTCGAAAAAAGAATGGCGAACTTACCATAACCGGCATAACACATAAAGTCTATCCATCGATAGAAGGTGATGGAAAAACTCCTCTCATTCATTTGCTCCAGAAACATCCGCGCTACAAAAATTCCTATCTTAAACTTCCAGAAGCAACATTAAAACGCTTTGACACGATTCCTTCCAAGGGAGAAGTGCTGTCTCTTTCCACTATTGGAAATCATAATAGAGGAACTATGTTTCTTGACGGTACAAAATTTTATTCTGAAAAAGCCCAACATCAGCTCATGAGGATGTTCGAGCAAATGGAAGGAATTGACTATGGTCGCTTTGATATTAAATTCCCTTCTCTATCTGATTTGGAGAATGAAGGTTCATTTAAAATCATAGAGTTCAATGGTGCCATGGCAGAGCCCACTCACATTTATGATCCCTCTTATAGTTATTTCAAAGCCGTGGGCGTTTACGTAAAACACATTCAACTTCTACATGAATCCTTTCAATTCCGAAAGCGTTTGGGGGGTCGACCCTTAAGTATTCTTGAAACCTATCAGCAATTAAAGCTTCATCGAAAAAAATAGATACAAAAGAAAAGGGCCGCAAATGCGGCCCTTTCAATATTGTTGGAAAAGAATTACTTCTTCTCTTCTTTTTTCTCAGCTTTCTTTTCGCCGTCCTTAGAGCAGCAAGCTTTACCTTCTGCAGCCTTAGCTCCGTCTTTTGAGCAGCATGACTTACCTCCAGAAGCCTTAGCAGCATCTGTAGAAGCACCAGTTGAAGCAGAACCAGTAGCACCAGCGCCATCCTTAGAGCAGCAAGACTTGCCTTCAGCAGCCTTAGCGCTATCCTTTGAGCAGCATGACTTACCTTCAGAACCAGCAGTGCAAGCAGCCTTTTCAGCAGTTTGAACATCAGCCTTAGCTGCAGTCGCCTTAGCTACTTTCTCAGTCTTAGCCTTTTTAGCTGGCTTTGTAGTTTCAGTTTGTGCACTAGCAGCAATACCGAAGAAAGCAACTAATACGATGAGTGATAAGAACTTTTTCATTTTTATAATTGATTTTGTTTTGTCTTTTGCGAATTTACAAAAGGTTTTTGATAAAAACATATTTTACGAAATCATTAACTTTTTATAGCTGTAACTTCGTACCATATACGAAAAGTGGGTAAAAATTGTTGTGTGAGCAATGGAAACTTCGGAAAATAAAGCCAATTCTTCTCTCAAAGCCATCCTGAATGCCCGTCCGGACAAGAAAACTTCGTTTTTTTTCCAGGCCGTCATTCTATCCCTTTTCGTCCACATTTTCATTTTCGGAGTGATTTATCTCACCACTTCAACCTCTGCAGACCCTTTGGCCGAAGAAACGGAGTCTGAGGCAGTGGAAGAACTAGAACTCTCGTTCGAAGAACCTGAGCTCGATCCACAAGTGCAAGAAAGCAATATGAGTGAGGCAGTAGCCAACCTCCTCGCGCAATCCGGTACCACCACCACTAGTGAGCGAGTGAACTACACCGGGAAAAGTCAAGCAGAAATCGACGCTGAAGTACTGCAAAGTTTAAAAGGCCTCGAGGCTGCCGAAAAGGAAAGACTCGCTACCAATCACCAAGATCACAGCGTTAAGGATAATCCCAACTCCAATCCGAAATCAGGAAAGGACAACCAGAACACTGCAAAAGATAATTACGATTGGTACCGAAACAATAGCAATAAGAGTTATTCCGGACCAGTATCTGCTGAATACAACATCAAAGATCACACGGCGAAATCATCCCCAAAACCTACTTACCGCTGTAAATCAGCAGGCAAGGTCATTGTAAATATTGAAGTGAATCAAGCAGGCGAAGTCGTAAACGCCTACGTGGATGAGCGTAGTACTGCCATTGACTGCATTCGTGAGGAATCGCTTACCTATGCGAAAAAATGGAAGTTCGACTACAATGATAAGGCTGCAAAAAAACAGCCCGGCACCATCACCTTCACTTTCTCAGCACAATAAAAAAAAAGCGCTCAATGAGCGCTTTCTGCATATTCTTTCAAGTATTCGAAATGTGGAGTCAACTTCCCTTCCTCGGTGGTCTCAGTGGCTTTCCAAATGCTTGGTAGCATAAGATCCGTAAATAAATCTGGGAAGACATTTTTTATCAACTCATTTCCGAAATCTTCACTCGCATCTTTTGGTAATTCGCAAGGCAAATTGTCAATGCTCATTACAGCGATGGCCTGCTCGTTTTTATAATCCACTTCTACATGATCATGTCTGTCATATCCGAAAATTGGATCTGCAATTTTTGAAGCCTTAATCGTCGGAGCAATGGGTCCATTTGTATCACAACTCACATCAGCGAGCACCATGCACTTCCAATTATCGGCTGCTACATCCTCTTTCGTTATCAATACAGGATTCGTCCCAGCCCACAAGTGACAAGCGATGTACATATCTGCACCCGCTACATATTTTGGTAAAATAGAATGGTATTTTTCTGGATTTGCGTAGAATTCTTTTTTATCAAAACCGCCACCTTCGATGCGCTCGTAATATTCATGCGTATCGAGATGAACATACACCGGCTCAGAGAATGTTTGCGTCAAGAAGGCCTCAGCAGAAACCAACTTAATGGGCAGTAAATCCATAATCTCCTTCGCGCCATTTCCCACTCTTCCAAATCCCGTCACTACTACTTTCGTATTTTGAGGGATGACTATTTTTTTCATTTCTTCTTCCATTGCCTTGCGATCATCACATTGACTAGGTGAAAGAATAGAATAAAGATCATGCTTTAAACCAAAGGTTCTCCAACCCTGATAAGTTCCTACAATGCCCGCGTAGCGGCCAAATCCGATAAGACGTTTGCCTTGTTCGTTTTTGATTGCCTCATAGTCGATCAATCGAATTTTCTTGTCCAACAGAGCGCGCATCAACTTGGCGTTGTGCGGTTGTTTCTTTAGTGTATGAGAAAAGAAAAGATAAGTCTTGCCTTCGAGGAGCATGGAAATTGGAACTTCCTTCACACCCATGAGTATATCGCAATCGGAGAGATCTTGAACGACTTGAATGCCTAGCGCTTCGTACTCTTCATCTTTGAATTTTCGAATAGGACTTGATTCTACTTTGACTGTAATGTGTGGAAATTTTTCCATTACCTCTACACATTGGTGTGGCGTCAGCGGCACACGAAAGTCAGGGGGAACCTTGCCCTCTTTTACAATACCTACACAGCGTTTACTCATGCTTATTTATTGAAGCGGGCGCGAAGATAGGAAACTTACTAGAGAACTAGTTATTGCGGCGTTTTTTGGGCTTGCCATATTTGAGCTTCATCTTATCACCACGGCTCAACTTCATATTGACCTTCAAGTTCTTGAGCTTCTTTTCATGAAACGCCCCACCCGACTCGATTTTCACAGGGTTCTTTTTTTCCATATTGGGCATGGAAACCACCGGACGCTCGTCGGCGATCATAATATCGGTCACCTCTACCCCTTCTGGCATGGGCACTTCAGGAACCTCCATGCTCATGAAATCTTGAATTTTTTGGAAGTCTTCTTCCTCATACGAAGCCACGAATGTGATCGCAGTACCATCTTTGTCTGCGCGGCCAGTTCTACCAATGCGGTGGGTGTAAAGCTCGGGATTCTCTGGAACATCCACATTGATCACGTGCGATACATCTGTAACATCTATACCGCGCGCTATGACATCTGTAGCCACGAGAATACGCAGTTCATTTCTCTTAAAACGCTCAACCGTTGCGAAACGGGTATTCTGCGCTTTGTTAGAGTGAATCACTCCTATTTCATCACCGAACGTTTGTTCGGCTCTCTCAAAAATAATATCAGCCTTCGCTCTACTATCTGCGAATACCAACACTTTGGTCATTTCTGGATGCGCAAGTAATAATTTTTCAAGCAATGATATTTTGGTTAAAAAATTATGCGCTTTGATATGTGTCTGTGCAATGCGTGCGTGTGGCGTTCCGATAGGAGTAGCTTCTACACGAATTGGTTCGTTAAAATAAGTCGTAATTAACTCCTCTACCTCTGTACTCAATGTCGCAGAAAACATGATGTTTTGACGACGCTCAGGTAGCAAATCAAAGATGCTCAAAAGCTGCGGTCTGAAGCCCAAATTGAGCAATTCATCCACCTCGTCGATGACCAATTTTTTAATGTTTTTTAGTTTCAATGAACCATTGAGCACGAGGTCCATTAAACGGCCTGGCGTTGCGATGACTACGTCTACACCTTCCTGAACAAGGGCAGTGTGCTGTTTGAGATTAACGCCGCCGAATACACCAGCAACGCGGACACTCATGTAGGCTGCCAATTTATTGAGCTCCTCTTCTACTTGAACTACCAATTCACGTGTTGGAACCATGATCAAAATAGTAGGATGCTTTTCTTTTGTAAACTGCCATTGGCGTAGGCAAGGAAGAAGATAGGCCAATGTTTTACCAGTACCCGTCTGCGCGATGCCAATCACATCTTTTCCCGACATCACCACAGAAAATACCTGTTGTTGAATCGCGGTAGGATACACAAATTTCATATCCTCTAGTGCATTGAAAAGAGGCTTATTGATATTTAAGTCCGAAAAAGTAATTGGCTCGCCCATGATGCTGCAAAGGTAATGCTTCGCGAATTAATGTTTGGAAAGCTGTTGTCGCTTCATGTTGCGGGTGTGTCCTTCGCATTCGCGCATGAATACTTGCATTCGCTTTTCTCCACCTACCATCCAAACAGTATCATCGAGCTCGAACACCACATCCGATTCAGGATTTAAAATGCGCTCGCCCTTCCTTTCAATTCCCACTACCAAACCTTTGGTACGTTCTCGAATAGCGCTTTCGCGAATGCTTTTTCCAAGAATAGAAGAAAAATTGGTGATAGTGAAGTGATGCAACGAAACTTCCACCGCATCCGACATGCCGTCCAGTGCGCGTTTGCTTGCTTCTAAGAATTCTTTGAAGCTCTTCAATTGTTCATCTGTTCCAATCACCGATAGTACATCATTGGGATATAATTTTTCGAATCGACTAGGCACGTTGATCACAATATCTCCCCGACGAATGACAGCGATATTGATTCCAAAATTTTCTCTGAGCTTTGATTCCATCAATGTTTGCCCTACATACGGATGGTAAGGCTTTAATTGAAAAGTGGCAATGTGCGAATCCCACGGAGCAATTGGTGCAGCATTGATCATCGCTTGCACCTCTCTATCATTCAAATTGGATAAAAATCGCAATTCAATTCTTCCATAAAACTCTCGAATTTTTCCTCTTAACAAAAATAGAATGGTGACCGTAGTAATGACCCCTATGACCGCGATCAATGGAGAAAATAATTGGTCGAATAAAAAACCGATATAGAAAACCGCTAATGCAACTCGCGAGAGCAACATCACCACCAATGGCCCGCGCTGCAAAGGTTTGAGCCAAATATTCGCATAGGCATCTTTATGTGTTCTACGAAATGCCAATGCCCAGAGAAACGGTGCTAATATGATCAACGTTACAATTGCTGTGATCGGTTTATTCCAAGTGCTAAATGGAATCATCCATGAAACATACTTTGTTCCGAGAAGAATCACCGTTATGATAATCACTGAAAATACAGTGACATTAAGAATGTAAAAACGAATCAATACTTTCCAATCGCTTGCCTCATTGATCTTCTGTGCACCCATAGAGTAGCGTTCAATACCAGCAATCCACTTACTAGGCAGCTTACGATTCAAGAACTCATACATTGGATTAGAGAGCTTGATCATGTATGGCGTAGTGAAGGTCGTCAGCACAGAAACAGCCACCGCCACTGGATAGAGGAAGTCGCTGGTGACATCCAAAGTCAATCCCAACGTAGCGATGATAAATGAGAATTCCCCGATTTGAGAAAGGCTCATCCCTGTCTGCACAGCCACCTTCAATGGTTGACCAGTAATAAGCGATCCGATAAGAACGAAGGTTGGTTTACCAATGAGCAAAACCAATGTTGCAAGTCCGATTGGCAATGCGTGTTCGATCAACATTTTTGGATCGATGAGCATACCCACCGAAACGAAGAAGATGGCGCCGAACAAGTCTTTCAAAGATTTTATTCCATGCTCAATTTTCTCTGCCTTCGTGGTCTCCGCGAGAATGGACCCCATGATAAATGCGCCGAGAGCGGGAGAAAATCCAACGTGTGCCGCAAGTACAACAATACCGAAACAAAGCGCAATGGATAAGATGAGCAAGGTTTCCTCACTCAAGTAATTCTTTACTGCTTTTAAGAAAGTTGGTAGGAAGAAAATTCCAGAAACAAACCACAGAACCAAGAAGAAAATCAATTTCAAAATGGACATGATCATTTCTGTTCCCTCGAAGGTTCGCGAAATCGAAACGGTGCTGAGCACCACCATCAGCACAACGGCGACGAGGTCTTCAATGACCAACACGCCCAAAACTATCCCAGCAAACTTTTGGCTCTTGACGCCTTGTTCGTCAAATGCCCTAACGATAATGGTGGTAGAAGCAATGGCAAGAATGCCGCCCATGAATAGGCTGTCCATCATTTCCCAGCCCAATAAATATCCTATACCGCAACCGCACAACATTGTCAGGCTTATGCCCATCAATGCGGCAACGACAGCAATGCTTCCAACCTTGACTAATTTTTTAAAACTGAATTCTAATCCAAGACCAAAAAGAAGAAACAATACCCCAATTTCTGCCCATATTTTAATGCTGCCTACTTCAACGACTGAAGGGAACAATTGGAAATTGGGACCAACCAACAGACCGGCGATGATATATCCAAGAACAACGGGCTGCTTTAGCTTCTTGAAGAGCAGGGTGAAAATAGCAGCAGCACCCAAGATCAATGCGAGGTCGGTAATGAGGTGGGGTAAATGTTGCATAGGCGGATGGGATATTTGCAAAGATACCCATTAAAAAATAAACCTTGCCCCCTTGAATGACTACGCAGTAGCGCTTGGCGCCATTTTTTTCATAAATAATTTTAAGGCCGGCAAATCCATTTTATTCATTTCTTCTGGAGAAAGAATCACTTTGTATCCATCGCCATTGCGTTCGACGATGGCCGGCAATGGAGTATCAAAAGAATGTTGTTCCATCCATTCATCACGGTGTAGAAATACCAAAGGCACTGGATAGTCTGCAATAAATTCTTTCCAATCATCTTCAATTTTGAAAACCCCATACGTGATGGCACAAAGATGGCAAGGGTATGTTTTTGGACTGAAGACCTTGTGCATCATGTCCATGTAGCCATTCCACTTTCCAGAATCGGCGTTGTAAATGAAAATGTATTCCTTCTCTGCGCTCATATTGCCACTCCGTAATCCGACTTTAAAATCTCAAACTTGCCTTCCGGTTTAATACCGATCAACCATTCGGTTAGGCGGTCGCAGTAATTATCCAAATGTGTTATTTGTTGTACTCCGTGTTCTACAATTGGATCCAGAGTGGTCACCAGCATTTCTCCACCATAGTGGGTCGTTTGCCATGTCACGATATCACCCTCCACATTTGTTTGAATGACTTCTCCGTGAGCAGGAATAGAAGTATATACGCCGTGATAATGCCAAAAGGAATGACGAGGTTTCAAGCCTTGATAGATAGGATGACTATCGTTGGTCACCGATACTGGTGGACTATTCGGATCTTTTACCCACCAATAATTATTAACAGGGCGATCCTCCCATGAGGCGTCTAACCAATTAGCGCTACTATCTCCTTCAATGAATATTCTTTTACCCTTCGCTAGAAAATCATAAATCAACTGCTTATGCTCAGCAAGCGCTTTATGATTCGATTGGAATGGGATTGCTAATGCATCCACACTATCCAACATTTCAGCTGTTAAATCATGCACATAAAGTAACTCGTATAAGTCTCTATACTTCGTCGCTTTCGCGAATGAATAATGCGACCAAACGCCATTGAAAATAAGTCCTATTTTTTTCATGATTTATGCGTTGATTAAACGTTTTTCTACTAGTTGAATAAATGCTCTGTAAAGCTTGGTCATGGCATCATAAGCCTTCGCGTCGTCAGTTGTTGCATAGGATAGATCCGCTGCAGGTCCGCTTGCTGTGCAAATGATCAAACCATTTGTTGTTTTTTCATCAATGATCACCAATGGCCTCTTCCATGAATCGACCATAAAAACTTCCGCACCGGGCGCCGCATCGATATATCCACATGACCACCAGCCACTAATACCGTGAGAATAATTTAAGTCTTCGATATTGAAGTGTTCCGCTAACCCATGACTGTCTGAGTGAATGCTGTAACTCATGTCGATCGACTTCATCTCGTTGTCCATGATCCACTTTGAACCCGGCACCCAATCGGTAAACCAGCCATCAAAGCAAAGAAGAGTCTTGCCTTGATTCAAAAAATCTAGCACAATGTCCTTCATCCTGAATAGAGCTATGTGATCACTCCCATTAGGAACAATCAATACATCATAAGCACTTAGATCTGGACGAAAATCTTTGGTGACTTCCAGCCAGTGATATTGAATGCGATCATCATTCTTATACAACTGATCGAGTCCCTCGATACCGTTGTAAATGAGTGCAGCTTTTATCATGCGACTACTTCTTTTTTTACCAATGTTTTTATATCAAAATGCTGGTCGAAAAATTCGTCACACCAGAGGCATACGTTTTTCAATTCCCCACATCTCTTGCGAGCATGCTCTTCTGAAACGCCCACTGATTCACCCATGCGATAAGGATCACCTTTATCCAACATTTCAAAAACTGGATGTGTGGAAATACGCTCGAGCACCTCTGAAACCTTTTGTACACGCGCATCGCCCAATGCCTCTTTCGTACCTGGGCAGCACGGATTTATTTTATAGAGTTGAATGGAAATTTCTTGAGGAATATTTTCTGCTCCATTCAAGAAGCCAATAGCCCCTGAAAGAATTCCACAGAAATTGTGATTAGGGTCCTTCATCCAAATATTCTTCTGATAGGCCCTACCTCGCGCCCAATTGCCTCCAAGCCACATCTCTTCCGTAGCGCCCCAGTATCCCCAGCTCAATTCATGTTCCACTACATAATTATCTTTCGTGACAAGAGGATCACGGTCTTCGCCATTTACTCCACGAGATTCAAATAATTCTGCAAGCTGCATGATTCGTCCACCGGCGGCCTTGTGATAACGGTCGATGCTGGCGATGTCAAAACGAGTCACTCCTTTTTCAATGAGTGTGTCTAGAATTTCTTCCGTTAAAAGATCGCCATTGGTTTGCAACATGATTTGGGTTTTGCCTTGATACTTCTCTTTCAAGCGATCGAGAATCATGTAAAGCTTTTTCTTATCCGCAATGGGCTCCCCTCCCGATAAGATCAATCGATCTATTGATGAAGGCAGATTATCGATGATCGCCATGCAATCTTCTTCGGAGATGCGCTCGCCGTGTGGTCCCGACATATTATAACAATGGTCGCACTTGTCGTTACACAATTGTGTAAACACCCAATATACCGACTCGATATGATCAAACTTATTCATTCTTCAAACATTTAAACGTTACAATGACGAGTCCTGATGAACCCGCATTTAATGACAACGAACTCAAATCCAATGTTCGTTCTTCTTCTATTATTACTTTACGAAATCCAGCCTCTATCAGTTTTTTTGTGTACAAATCTTTACTTCGAATACCATTCAGACAACCCGTGAAAGAGTTGATTTTTGGCTGGTCTTCGGCACTGTAGGTCACATTCTGAGTGATATCAGAAAATGCAAAGACTCCGGTAGTTTTCAAGACTCTAAAACTTTCATCAAAAACTTTCTCGATAGATGGTATAAGGCTGAAGACGCCATTAGAAATTACAGCATCCATCGATTCATTTTGCAAGGGTAGCTCTTGGATATCGGCAACTTCAAACCGAACGTTTGTTCGGTTATTATTCTTTGCAATATTTCTTGCTCTCTCAATCAATCTTGGAGTAAGATCAAAACCCACAACACTACCGTTATTTCCAACCATTTCTGATACGATGAAGCTGTCTATTCCCGAGGCGCAGCCGAGGTCTGCTACATGATGCCCCGCTTGAATATTTGCAAACTCAAAAGGAAATCCGCAGCCTAATGCGAGGTCCGCCTCGTCGATAAAACCTCGTTTATTGCGATATGCCGCCGCTATTGGAGCGTAGATGGGAAGACAAACGGTGCCACGTTGAGCCTCCGCTCCACGTGTATCGTGAAAGTCGGCGATGACGGTATAGTCATTCACAATATTTTCTTTCAATTCTTTCATCTAACAGTTGCTATCATTCGTTTCCAAAATGAAAGTTCTTCTTTGATATCCGCCTCCTCACTATTCAAGAATGTTTCTGCACTCGAATACACTTTCAACTTCCCTTGGTCCATTCTCGCGATGCGATCGCCCATGATCAGAGCTTCTTTCAAATCATGCGTAACAAACAATGCCGTGATTTTCTTTTCTTTTCTTACATCATGAAACAATGACTGCATCTCCGCTCGTGTCTGGCTATCCAAACTTCCAAAAGGTTCATCAAGAAGGATCAGACGAGGCTCTATAATCAGCGATCGACCGAAATTGACGCGCTGCTTTTGTCCTCCTGACAACTGATGAGGAAATTTAATCAACTCCTCTGTGAGTCCTAAGCGGAGCGCCAGTGCATTCACTTTCTGCTCCACTTCGCTATCCTTCCATTTGCGAACGCGCAAACCAAAAGCTATATTCTCAAAAACATTCAAATGAGGAAACAAGAATGGTTCTTGGCTCATGTAAACGATGCCGCGCTTTTCTGCAGCAACATCAAATATATTTTGTCCATCTACATCGAAACTTCCTACATCTGGTAATTCAAGGCCAGCCATCACTTTTAGCAACGTACTTTTTCCACAACCCGATTTACCCAGAATGCACAAGGTTTCTTGCTCGGTAATCTCGAGGTTCAACTCAGAAAGCACCGACTTTCCTTGATATTTCTTTCCGATATTTTTTAATACCATCATGCTTCCACTTCCTTCTTTAAAAATACGCGTGAATTCATCACGAACAATAATAACACAGGAATAATCATCATGCAGGCAGCCACAGCGCCATATTGCGGGCTTGATTCCTTCACATACACCATTGATTTGATCGTCAGTGTTTGCACTTTACCCACACCAATTAATTCCGTAATTCCATATTCAAACCATGAAATTAAAAAGCATTGTGAGAAGGTAAGAAAAAACCAAGACTTCGCTACAGGCAAAATGACGCGCTGTAAAACATATCGATTGCTTGCTCCAAGCGTCGTTGCTTGAAAAGACAATTGTTTAATATGTGGTGTCCAAAATCCTGAGAAAATCAGCACGGCATAAGGCAGAATAAAAAGCAATTGTGCCATGACAACGCCGATGGTACTTCCCGTCCAGCCCCATCGCGTAAAGTAAAATTGCAACATTGCACCCAACACCACTGGCGCAATCAAATAAGGGAGATAAGCCAATTGCAGACTGCGTTGCCCGAAATCTGTTGATGATAATTTTCTAGAAATAATAAATCCGACTATAGTAGATACTGAAGCAACGAAAAAAGCAATTCCAAATGACCAAGCTAGACTATTCAATAAACCTTCGCCTCCGATAAATACGTTCTTCCAAAAATCAATGGTAAAACTTGCATTAAAAAATGCGGGATAACTCATATCCTGAGCAAGGGATAGCCAAATGAGTACTATCGCTGGCAACACCACAAGTAACAATACTAGTATTTGCAACAGTCTTCTCATGCGACTCTCCATTTTTTTAATCTAAAAAGAAGCATCATAAAGAGAAGCATCATTGTTGAGTACAACACACTCATCGCATGCGCTTGTGGAATATCGCTCAAATTGTACTTGCTTAATTTCTCCATGATAAAAACTGTGATCGTCCTTGGATTGGTTTGGCCAAGTATCAACGTCACTTCATAAGTACCCATGAGAAATATTGCATACAGCACTACCACCCATTTGCCTTTAGACCAAAGGATTGGGAAGAAAATATTTTTGAAAAAATAGCGTTTGTCCCCGCCCAAATGAAGAGCTGTTCGATACAGCTCACGCAGATTTTCTTTCTTAGAAATATTCAAAAACAAAAGGGTGAAAATGGGGAAAACCAAGAAGAACTGTGTGAGAATAATTCCTAAGCTATAATCATCATTGACCACTCGAGGAAAACTATCCACACCATTTACCATTCCGATAGCATACGCCCACCGAGATAGTAATCCGCTTGGACTCAACACGAAGTACCACGCCATGCCGGCTATTAATGGTGGAAATAATAAAGGCAAATATAATCTTGAAACCGAGCGTTCATTCGGTTGACGAAAATGATACCATGCATAAGCAAACGCCATTATCATGGAGAGTGCGGTAGTGGTAATCGTAAGATAAAACGTATAACCAATAGATCGCAGGCCATCACCAGAAGCCAACAATTTTTCCCAATGTTCTAAAGTAAAACCCTTGCCCAACAAGCCAGCCAAGCCCACACTGTAAAGCAGACTATAAATAAAACCGCACAGTACAGGTAGCACAGCAATGGCTATGAATAAAATGACTACGCTATGTTTTTTTAAAACTTGCAATTATTTTTCGATCACTTGTGTTCTGAATTCTTCGAAGAGTCGAATCATATATTCTGCCGCTGGCTCCATCAATGCGTATTGCTGAATTACCGTACGTTTAGGAGCATTTACTCTACCCGGAATATTATTGAATTTTTCTTTCCAGTCACCTTCCAGCTTTTCGATATTAAGTACCGTCGCATCACCCCATACATCTGGTTTCATTTTTTCAAATTGAGCTTCTGGAGAAATCATGAAATTACATACTACCATCGCCGCTTCCTTATGTGCACTGCGATTCACGATGCCCAAGTAGTGTGAGTTTTGAATGGTTCCACCGCTCGGCACGTATGCTTTGAATGTTTTTGGAAAAATTCCTTGTAGTATTTTATTGTCCACTTCAGCATCGTTGTTGCTCAAAGAGAACGCAACTTCACCACTCACCAACAGTTGATGCAATTGAGAAACACCTGCTGGAAAAGACTTGCCTTCATTCCACATGTAAGGCTTTAAGTCATTGATATAAGCCCATAGTTTTGTGCTCAACTCCTTGTACTGTCCTTCATTGAATGGACCTTTCAATCCATCTTTTGAACCTGACAATTCAATAAGCCATGCCTTGAGCAATGTCATTCCTGTAAATTCATTGGGTATTGTAAACTTGCCAGGGTTCGCTTTTACCCACTGCGCTAATTCCGCCATATTCATTGGCGGTTGCTGTACACGAGTGCTATCATAGATCCACGCCATCTGAACATTTCCCCAAGGACATTCCATGCCATTCACAGGCTGTTGGAAGTCTGTACTGATGAATTCATTTTCCCAATTCAAGAATTTATTATTGGGCAATTGCTCAACGAACGGACCGTGCAACGCTTGAATTTCTCGAAGTTGAAAAAATGTTTCTCCATTGATCCACATCATATCTAACTCGCTCTTCTCCTTCCCCGCTTCCATTTCCGACATCAATGCACTCACTACAGCATTGCCTTGACCACCCACGATATTCAGTTGAATATCATATTTTGATTTGAGTTGTGGCACCACAAAATCAGTCATGTATTTATTGATCAAAGGATCACCTTGCCACATCATCATGGTCAATGTTTGACCCTTTGCATCTGCAGTAATTTGTTCCCACGATTTTTTTGAAACGTCGGAATTGCCCTCCTGTGGCGCGTTTCCACAAGAAGCGAGAACGATTGAAACGAGTAGTAAAATGAAGTATCTCATGAATGCTATAAAATTAGAAACCATCCAAATCTATAACGATTTGGATGGCTTTAAGAAAGTTCAATAATTAAAAAGTATATCTCACAGAGAATTGGAACTGACGTGGAGGCGCAGCATTTCTGCGAACCAATACACCAGATAAAGCACTTCCTGTTTGTACTTGATTACTTTGAGTTGCATTGTTAGAATAACCGCTCAAGTTTTCTGCATTGAATACATTGAATACTTGTGCTCCCACTTCAAAACTTCCAGAAGTCTTGATTGGAATGCGATACAGCGCGCTCACATCAAACGTATTTGACCATGGCAAACGGTCGCTGTTGCGATCTTCACCTGGATGTCTGTCGCTATTACCAACGTATGCATCTCCAAACGCACGACCATCACCATTCAAGTCTGTTGTTCCATACACAGCAGCGTCTGGAATACGATTGATTGGCTGACCGCTTTGGATCAACGCCGCAAGCGTCAATGTAAGATTCTTTACAGGATAGTAGTTCACAATACCATTGATCAGGTGTGTTCTGTCATTGATCGATGGACCCCACTCCGCTTCGAAATCATTGCCATCCATTGCGCGGAAGTTGATATCCTCGGTGTTGTTCTCTAGGAATGACAAGGTGTACATCAAACGGAATGCATACTTGTCATCACCCTTGTCTTTTTGGAAAGTGAAATTCATCGCGTAATAATTCGAACGACCAGCGCTCTCTGTCATTACCACATTGCGCGCACCTCCGCGAATTGTATCGCCATCGATGATGCTATAAGAACCCGTACCGTCTGTGTACACAGGCACCGGACGCGTTAGATCAGCAGCAGTAGATGATTGCACTACCACGTTTGATGGGTCGATGTTGTATGCTGCAGGCGCATTCAAATTTCTCAATCTGAAAAGATTGTGTGATCTGTTGTGCATAAGGTCTACATAGAACGTTGTGTTCTCATTGGTCTTTTGCTGATATCCCAACATCATTTGATGGCTATAAGGATTATCGTATCCATTTGGATTCAATACACGCAATTCATTTTGGAAAATGCCTTCGCGCTGTCCTTGCAAATCCGCAGCTGTTGGACCTTGTAGGTATGCAGCATTAGAAGTTCCAACCAAGTTTCCTTCGTTGATGATGTTTTCAATCTTCGTATCTGATGGTAAAATTCCTTGATCCACCAATGCTTGTAATTGAGCCTGGTAGTCAGCAGAAGTAGAATTGAATTGGATCGCATCACTATAAACTGCATAGAGAATTTTATCGTAATACATTCCGTATCCTGCGCGAATAGCGCTGCGTTCATTTAATTCATAGTTCAAGCTCACACGAGGAGCAATGTTGTCCATATCTCCCGTATCTGATCCACCTTTTGAAAGATCATCATAGTCGTATCGCAATCCAAGATTCACATTCAAACGCGAACCTACTGACCACTGATCTTCTACGTATGCGCTATATATATTCTGACGCTTTGTAAATGAATTTGGACGCAATTCCACGCCGTAGTAAAGCACTTGAACATCCGATGGAATGTCTTGTGGAGTCAATGCACTGCCGATGCCTGAAGCAACAAGCGCATCTAATTGCGTTTGATTTAATTGTACGAGGTAGCTACCATTTGGATTGCCACCGCCGAATAATTCGAATCCAGAACTCTTCAATTGAAGTCCTGCCTTGATACGGTGGTTGCCGCGGTAAAGCGTAATCTTTTGTTGTACCACATGCGTCTCTTCGATATCCTCGAATGCATAGCCAGGATGGCCTAAGAATCCAATCGAAACACCTGATGGATCAAGTAGTGATACATCTGGATTGTCATTGTCAATTGGAGCTGCATAATTCCAATGGAAGCGTCCGAAAGAATAATTTCCTTCATACGTGTAGCGATCCGTGGTGTATGTATTCTTGAAAGCAATGTTTACAGAATTTCTAGTCTGTGTATTGCCTGCAGAATTGAAAGTAGTACCACCTTCCAATCCACCACCTTGACGTTCGATGCCTACGAGTCCAACGTTGACACGCAACGATGAATGAAACTTTGCAGACCAGTGTTGATCGAGCTTTCCAGAGATGTATGAAAAATTATTTCTTCCTCTTACTGTTTCATTGATTCCCAATTGTGGGATGTTGAGGAGGTTATCTTTAATGTCTGTGGTGTGTTCGACGTTGAGGAAATAAAACGTTTTATCCTTTTTAATTGCACCACCAATACCGAATCCCGCTTGGTAACGCATGAATCCATCCTTCACCTGGTTACCCGAAAGATCTCTTTGCGCATAGCGAGAAGGAGAATCGAGTGCTGGACCTGGGCGCATGATGTAGAACACTTCGCCGCTGGTATTATTCGTTCCCGATTGAGTGGTAATATTTACGATACCATTTGAAGTAAGTCCATGCTCTGCGCTGAAGTTATTGGTGAGCGCAGTGATGTTTTTGGTAAAGCCGAGAGGCATCGCAAAGCGTTGTCCGCCTAGGAAGTTCTCGTTGTTATCCATACCATCAATTTCGTAGTTGGTATAAAGAGCATTCGCACCATTGATCGACACGTTTGGAGCCTCAGGGAAGAAACCTGTAGCTTGTGTGATGTTGGGGAGACGATACAAAGCGCGAGTAATATCGCGGCCTTCTACCGGTAGCTCTTGGAGTTCTTTGATGCTGAGTTCAGAAGCAACCTCCCCGTTTACCGTATTGATCGATTGATAATCGTTTCCATTGATCGTGATGGTAGAAAGAAGATTGAGCTTTTCAGAAAGCGCTACCGTTACACTTTTTGTTTTGTTAGAGATCAGCGAAATATTGCTGAGCGTGCGGCCTTTAAAGATACCGCCTTCGCTCACGATGACAGTGTATTTACCGCTGGTGCTAAGACCTGCGATTTGCACTTTACCATTTTCGCTTGATACGAATTGTTTTGCGTATCCAATTTGTTCGTTGGATACCGTTACTCCTTGTCCAACCACTGGGGCGTTGAGCGAATCCACTAGTAGGATTTCCAGCGACGCTTGGGAGAACGCGAAGAAAGAGATGCAGACCATGATGGTCGTAAGTAGGTGTTTTTTCATAAGAGGTTATTGGTGGAAATAAAAAACAAATGCAAGCCGTCTCCTTTCATTGGAGGCGGTGATAGAGATTCTTTTAAAAAAAAGAAATTACAATTGAGAAGGCGGGCCTCTGCGAGACAGGGCGTCTTGAGATCGTGAAGAGGCACGAATCAATTGAGGGGAAGGTCGACGAATGAAAAGGCCGTCGATGAGGCATTTGAGCCAAATAGACCAGGCGTTGAATTCAAGTCGAATTGCAGCGATGAGGTCAGTAATATTATTGAGGTCAGCAAGATTTGGAAGACTTGCTGCTTTATTCTTGAAAAAATGTTGGAGGTCGCCGAAGGTAAAATCCGATTTCCATCGCAGCGATTCAAATGCTTTTGCATTGAATTGATCTTGCGAAATCCCGATGAGGTATGCTCCGCCCTTGCCAGTGCCTCCGACTACAGGCGTGCCTTGGAGGAGTTGTTGAGCGATGCTATTAAAATCAACGGTGCCAATTTCCGGACAGTCGCTACCTACGATGATGAGGTGTTGGTACCCCAACTTAAACGCATCTTGAGTTGCGTTGGTGATACGTTGACCGAAAGAATTTCCTTTTTGGTTGTGCTCATCGAAGACAAGCACATCGAGACCTGATGATTGAAGAACCGCTGCGGTATTGGCGTAGAGTTTATGGGCTAGTTGCGCATTCGAGTAGTGATTTCGATTGCCCAACCAGCTTTTCCTTCTGGTCTCCGCCTTTGGCGAGAACGAGAAAAATACTATTCCAACAGGGGTGGTGGTTTTCATCAAGGTTCAGATACGAATCTAGCGCACTTTTGGATTTAGACGCTAAAAACTTTCCAACCTTACAACAAAGGGAGGGGGAATTGGTTCATGGGGAGCTCCGGTTTCTGAGCTTGTCGAAGGACGATTCGGGATTCGGGATTCGGGATTTGGGAATCACTAATATTCGTTTATGAATAACCAAGAAGCACGTTACACTTAGCTATTCATAAACACTTTAGTTCTCTTTTATTTCAAACCACCTATACACCCTCCGTGATTGGCGATGTGTTCAACTTTCTGTTGGCTGGTCTGAAATACCATGAGAGTAAAACGAAAATTGTTTGAAACAGCGGTCCGAAAATGGCGCTACCTGCGTCACCCATGAAGAGATGCGAAACCAAGGCTCCGGTCATTAAGAAAAAGAATCCGGCATAAGCCCATTCCTTCAATAGTGGCAGTTTCGGAACAAGGATAACTATTACTCCCAATATTTTCCAAACACCAATGATGTACATGATATACATCGGATAGCCCACGTGAGCTATCAACTCTTTCATATCGTCGAGTTGCAATAACTGCGATACTCCGCTGCCTAACATTCCGAATGACAGCAAGGCAGTAGCCAGCCAGTAAATAATCTTGTTTAGATTCTTCATGATGATTTTTTTATTATTTAAAATTTAATTTGTGATAATCTATCATGAGCCATGTTCAAGCCCATTGCGAATGGAAGTGCAAGTTGCTCGGCTCTGTGCTTCTCCGACTTGTAAATAATATGAATAGTCAATCGACTATTATCCTCATCCAATTTTTCAAAATCAATAAATTCCATTTGTGCACCAATAGAAGCATTCTCCATTTCAAATGTTCTGATGATCTGTTTATCTTCCACACAGGAATGTATTGTACCATGTGCGTTGAATACTACTGCACCATTAAAAGATGTTTCAAAAATGTATCCCCCATGATGTTTATGTTGCAGTTCCAGCACCTTGGTCCCCATCCATTGTTCAATAAATTCTGCTTCTGAATAAGCTTTGTAAAGCAATTCAACAGGAAGATTAAAATCTCTTGTGATCGTTAAATCCTGTCTTCCTTCTTCGTATTTGATATTTGTCTTTTGGTCCATGTTATTTTTTCTTTTTGTGTTGTTTCATCACAGCTTCTAGTTTATCAAACTTCACTTCCCACATTTGTCTAAATGGCTCGAGGAAGTCTGCGATTTCCTTCATTTTAACTGGATTAAAATGATAATACACTTCTCTTCCATGTTGCTCTTGCCTTAATAGTTCACACTCGGTAAGAATTTGTAAATGCTTTGAAACTGTAGGGCGAGCAGTATCAAAATTGCTAGCAATGGCTCCTGCTGTCATGGATTGCGTAGTCAGCAGCATTAGTATAGCTCTTCTGGTAGGATCAGCAATCGCTTGAAAAACGTCTCTTCGTAAATTCATTATGAAGTTATTTGGCTACAAATATATATGTAGTTAAATGACTACGCAAATTTGAATAAAAAAAGAGTTAGAATAATCTAACTCTTTTTGTTTCTTCGTGGACGCGAAGATATTGAGTACAAACCATTGCTTGATTTGATTATTCGAATTGCAGCCGCTTAAATCGCTTCATTTTACGTACTGGCTTTGATCCTTTGGATCAATTAAAAACTCAAAAGGGAGGTCGCTTTAGCGCCTCCCTTTTGCCTTATTGAGATCCCGCGAAGGGGAACGGGTTTTTCTCGATTTTTCGATTTCATTTTCTCTTTTTATCTCTATTTATTTTTGTATCCGCGACCGATAAAGAAAAAAGAAGGGAAAGAGTAGAAAAGAAAGGGATTTCAGAGGTCGCGACCACCCCGCGACCATCCGCGACCAAATTTCATTTACCTAGCATTTGCAATACATTCAGAAAATTACTCCATGCGACCGCTTGTTTCGCAATTTGAAAAAAGTACCTTTTTTCTGCTTCAATTATCAATAAAATAATCAATCTTAAACAATTCATAAAACTACTTTTTGCTATTGCCCATTCCCCATGTTCAATTGACTTTCGTAGTGTATCAAAACCAGAACATGCAGACAGAAATCAATGAACATGGAGGTGAACCAAGCAGCACAGAAGTTCAAGGCGGCAACGGTACCAAAACATCTACTTCACCGGAGATCACAGAGTATAAGGCTGTAACACTCCGTGCGAAGGCGAACACGGTCGAGTTCTTTGATCGTATTCACAAAGTTCAAAATGAGAAAAACTTGAACGTAACTGAATCAAGTACTCTAGTCCTATCCGAACTCTTAGATGCACAGCGCGTTCACATAGAACAGCAGAAAGAATTGGCAACCTTGATTGAAAAGTCCACCAATGCAGAAAAAAGAATCATTGATTTAGAAGTTCAACTTGAAGAACAGAAATCTGCTAACTCTGGTGCATCCAAACTTCCTGAAAATTCTATTGTAGTCATCATTGATCCATTGAAACAAAAGCTCTTTGAAAAAATAGCCCTCAATCGTTTCAATAATGAAGAGGTCCGCAGACGCTACAAGCTTTCAAAACCCGAATCTATTGGTGAACTATTGATCAACTGTATCGCAACACAAGAGATCTTATTCAATTACAATGAATGCTTCTTCACTGGTCTAAGCAAGGCCACAATAGAGCAACACTTAAAAAATCGTTAACCCCTTAATTTTTTCAATAAATGCGACCATTAAAAATTTACTCCACCTTGTGCATGCTTGCACTGATGTTTTCAATGCTGATCGTTGGATGTTCGAAAGAACAACAGATCCATCAAAATACAGAAACAAGTTTGAACGAGGCCGAGCGCTATGTTCAAGAAACCAATGATCATTGGAACGGTGTTGTTTCTGTAGAGTTCTTTGAAATGTATCTTCAAAACCAAAGTCTATTCCCGGAGAATGTACTTCGAGCTTGTCTAGTACCAGGACAAAAAATTGATACAACTATTGAAGCTCGCAGAGCTCGACTTGAAACATTGCGTTCAAGCTTGCAAGAAAGAAGTATAGAATCCAGTAGTGTTGAATCCGTCATTCAAGTCACCAGTACCAGAAAAATAATTGATGCAAATGAAATAAGTGTAGCACTTGTCATTGCGAATATGGGAAGCACTGTACCTCCGAATACTAGCTATGACTACTTGACGAATAGTCAAAATAGAATTACAACATCAGATCTATTTCTAGCTAATTGGGCTTACCAGAATGATAACATTCCAGGATCTTTCATAGTTGCAGATGATGATTATATCGAGCTCGCTGAAGGAACATTGGTAGCAAGTGCATTTAGCTCTGGTCAAAACTACTTTGTAGAAGCAATCTTGGAATATTCAGGCCCTCCCATGAATTTCTCCTATTTCAACACATATTCAGGCACTACCGAAACAATCACACTCCAGACGGGTGAAGTGCTTTTATACGGCCCCGAAACACCATTAGGTGAACTGATATTGGATCCTACATTATTCAATGAATCGTTTGAAGGTGATCAGATCACTGAATTCGTTGATGCTCGAATCATTGGACCAATCCCCGGCGGATCTTCGATTTTGTTACAACAAGGAACCATTAATTACTAAGCAATATGAAGGGGATATTCCATTGGTATTTTTCTTTGTTTGACAACACATCATTAGCCTTCCAGGGATTGGTCATTTTTCTTACTGTCTTTTGCTCTGCTATCATTTACAGTCAAGCCAAAAAATTCTTCACGCGTGGTAAACATAAGATCCAAGAGATCAGAGAAGCCAGTGATGAAGAGCTTGCTAGAAAACAGTACGGAATTCTTGAAAAAGGACTTTCAGTGTATGTTTTTGACAGAAAATCAAACGAACTAGTCAGCATATACAATGATCGCTTTCGTTGCTCCAGAGAATTAGATCCGGAGCTATTCCGGCAAATCAAATCCATCAATAAGATTCATGCAGAGCGCAAATACCGAAAATTGGAGGAATTATAATGACTGAAATCGAAAATTTACAATACGAGCTCGCTGAAGAGCGAATCAAGGTCAAGGAGCTTGAAGCGGACTTAGAAGATCTCCTATTCGTTTCGACCCAATTCATGGGAGTGATGGGGATTCAAATTAATGAATTGCGTACCGGCGTTGATACAAAAAAAGTAGTTAAGGCTATTAAGTCAAAGCTATTTCAATTGGCTACTGATGATGAAGGATTTGCAGGTATGTTCAAACATTTTGCCGATGAAGCGATACGCGTTGCAGAGAAATATGAACACGTTGCACAAGAAGTAACAGATAGAAAACTCGCTGAAAAAGGTTTATAATTCCTATGATAGTACTGGACGATTTTGAAACAGTTAACCTTGCCGCGGATCTGATGATCCCAACGGAGGTTAAGGACGTTCCCACACCAAAACCTGAAGAGAAAACTAGTGCTGCAAGTCCTGAAGCAGTTTCCAATAAAGCGGAATCAACAGAAGAACTTGTAAACTTATCAGACATCATTTCTCCCGAAAAAAGTGCCGAGTATTTAGTCGACGGAATAGACAGTATTCTAGGATTGATTGGAGGTGCTTTTTATGCGATAAAAGGATCTCAAATTTTAAAGCCTGAAGAAAAAGAACTTCTAAGAGCGATCAGAAGAAAAACACCCTCTGATCGCACTCCTGAAGAGCAGCACTTGATTGATTATTTTGAAGCTGAAAAATTGAAGCTTGAAGAAAAATCTGAAGGACTTGCATTCACTCCTGAAGAATCCAATAAACTTCTAAAAAGCAGCAAAGGATTTATAAAGTCCAAGAAAATCAAAGTGGGACCTGAATTTGCATTTTATGTGACCATCGCTGATATAATTACAAATCGCGTTATTGATGCTTTCGTTGACTAACTATGAGCACTAGAATCAATAAAGTTTCCCTTATCGTTGGCGGACGCGGCCAAGGCAAAACCGATTTCATCAAAAACGTCATTTTTCCTTTGAAAAAGAGACGTATCATCTGTGATACTTTCGATTCACCAGTTTGGAGATCCTACAAAACATTTCTTCACCCGGATCGAGAATCTGAAAAGATCGAGATGATTGATTTTGATCAAGTGAAGAATAGTGACACCGGTACTTTTAGATTGATAAGCTCCGATACTGACAGAATATTCGAGACCATTGAAAAAGAAGCCTGGAATGCACTTGTAGTAATTGAAGATGCAACGCGTTTTATCTCCAAAAATGTAGATAGCAACGTTCGCAAATTTGTCCTGGACACAAAACAGAGAAATTTGGATCTCATTTTTGTTTTTCATTCATTGAGCGACGTTCCACCGGATCTGATCAGATGGAGTGACACTCTCACTCTATTCAAAACGAATGAAAACTTCACAAGCTATATGCGAACTAAGATCCCGAATCAAAGCATTGAGAAAGCATTCAATCGAGTGAAGCAAATGCCACAATATTCTGAAATCACAATCAATATAGGAGGCTAAATGATTGAAGAATATCAACCCAAAGGAAGGATCAAGAAAAGCAAACTATACAAGATGTATGACTTCTGTCCAAGCGATGGAAATCGTTTCTTGAATCACGAGAAATTCCATGAATTAGAACCACTTGGTTACACAAAAAACAGCAGATATGTATCAGCTCGCATAGTTCAAAAAATCATTGAAATTTTAGGACCACCAAACATAAAATAATGGCAAAAAAATCCACATCCTCAAAAGGTCCCTTGGTAGGGATCTCTTCTGAAGAAGCACAGAAATTCTTAGAACAATTCTGTGAGCTTCGCAACAAAGCTCCACAGCCACAAGGTAAAATTGTGAGTGTTGATGGACTCGACAAAAAAACAAAATCAGTTGAAGTGCTTTTTGTAAATGGCGCTACATGGGATGAAGAACCCACAACTGTGAGTGGAACCGACTTAGAAAATTTATTCCTGATTGGTAGTTAGTTTTGGTTGATTATGATGAAGCCGCTCGAATTAGAGCGGCTTTTTTTTTACCTCAATGCACTATACTCCACCATATACCACAGTAGAAATTCAAACAGCATTTCGAGTAAAAAAATGGTACTGAAGTTTGAGTTCCATTATACACAAAAAATCGAATAATGCTAGGAGACGCAACAAACAAACAATTGAGAGTACTACTGCTTATCAGTATCACACTTTCACTTGTTGTTATTGGAGTACTGGTGTACTCTAAAAAGACAATTCAACTTCAGTCAGACAGCGAAGGCAGAATCTTCACTGGTGACATGCGAGTGCACATCACAAAGCCTGAATTCTCAAAGAAGAAGCTTGAAATTCCAAAATCTTAAAACCCCTTTTTTTATCATGAAACATAAAATAATCACAAACCCTATGGATGTTCGTCAAGAACTTACCAAGATTGGTCTTGAGGTGAAGAACCTTAGCCAGTATGACGGTCAAGATTACGGATATGATGGTGAAGATTATGGATTCAACGATGCTGAATTTGCTGGACCAAAAGGAGCTGCTGCAAAGCGTCCTGCAGGCTCTGGTGCATTAGCTCAAAGAGCGTTGAATTTCAAATTCAGCATCACGAACAAAGGAACTACTCCTTTGCAACGTAGAATTGCCATCAGCCCTGCAATGTTTGAAACTGAAGCGGAATTGACTGCTGCAGGATATTCAGTTGCCGGTATCCTACGCGATGGACAAGTTGTACCAGGTGCAACTGTTGGTACCAATGACGTAGTTGCTACGGCACTTCGTTCAGGCCTTCCAATCGCAATGTTGAAGAACTTCCGCAAGAACAATCCAGTTCGTTTGATCGGAATGGCAATCGAGTCAGATGCAACCGACCAGTTCGCAACTGATTTGACAGTGGTGACTTTGTCTCCATTCAAGAAGCCTGAAGAGAATTACATCGACCTTGGAGACTACTACTCTCCGGATCAGTTGGCGACCAAAAAGATCGAGTGTGACTTCATCAATGATGGAGTGGACTTCTCTTTTGATGATCAAAACTTGATCTTGATGGATATCCTTCCAGGTCGTCAGCTTATTGTTACACTTCGCTTCGGTGGAATTGACAACAAAGCAGGTAAGTTCGATAACCGCGCTCGCACTAACAGCGAAAGCAGAGTGATTGAACGTGGCATTGCTCGTGGTAGCAAGCGCAAGTAATAGATACCCCCTTCATACACCTGATAATTAGAAAAGGTCCAGGAGTCTCTGGACAACTGGACCTTTCCTTTCCTATGACACGATTTTTTTCCGATATCATCTTTTTACCAGAGTTACCCGGTGGTGGTCCTGCAATAGTCAATTTTAAAACGGGCGTGTTGCGACTCTCATTGGATTACTGGAATCGGATTCCTGAGGTATGGAAGAAGTTTATTCTTTACCACGAATTAGGACATCTGCAGAGAGGTAAAAGCGAAGAAGAAGCCCAATTATGGGCAATCGAAAGATTCATCAAGGATGGATACTCTGTTCAAGAAATCATCAATGCACACACTGAAGTTTATGCCTGGGATGAATTCAACGAAGAGAAAAAAGAAGGTCTAATTAATAAGGTTTGGAGGGCCGTCGAAATTGCAAAGCACTTCGACTATCATATAAATGGTAACTCAAAAGCACTGTCCACAAAATGACACACATTAGAGAACGATATGGCAATTCGGGACTAGTAGTCCCAGTTGCATTTCAAAGTCCTGAAGAAGCCGAATTCATAGGCAAGGCAATTAAGAAGTGGCGAGAAAATCGAGCTGAAAAGAAAGAGGACAAACAACAATTCAAGCTTGACAAAATCGCTGCTAGAGGTGCCGCACGCGCTGAAACAGCAGCTGCAGGAGGTGGACTCGGAAACGCACTAAAAGGAATCGCCTCCGGGATCGGTGGTGCATTGGGATTTGGTGCCGGATCCGGAGCTGCTGAAGCACTGATGTCCGGTGGTGATGGTGGAGGCGCAATGCCTCCGGCTCCGCCAAGCAACACGAAATACATTGTCATCGGAGTTGTTGTCCTGGTGATCGTTGTTGGTGTTGTGATGTTTATCAGATCTCGCAAGAAAAAGAGCTAATGAATAAGGTACTTACAGAAGCAATTCAAGAAGATCGTAAGCGAATCAATGAACTTCGAAACAAGGTTATCGCAATGAATATTGATGATGCCAAAAAAGAAGAATTATTGAATCGTTTGGACTCCTTGAATCCAACACTGGAAGAATCACATGGCCGTTTTTGCGGATGCAATGAATGCGAAAAGGCATTCGATGATACTGATGAAAATAATCAGTACATAGAAGATCCTACAATCGCTGAAGTTTACTCAAATATTTCAAACCCGATAATCCCGAAAATCATGAACAATAAGTTCGTCCCATTCATTGTCATCGGAGTTGGTATCGCTATTTGCGTCATCGGCTTCAAGATGTACAAAAAAAGAAAAGTAGCTAATCCAACTGTGTAAGCATGGAAGCTGCAGTTGCACCAACTAACAATACTAGAGTGGCAGTGATCCTTTTTGCGATCGCTGTCATTCTTATTGTTTTCATCTACTTCGTTGGACGTAGTAGTGGAAAAAATAAAGCACAAAAGGATCAAAAGCAAGATACCAAACTACCAAATAATGGTCAAGGTATTCCTGCAGGTTGGTCACCGGATCCAATCGTTGCCGAACTATATGACGCAATGAATGGAATTTTCGCCTGGTCAAGCACCAGAGAAAATGCCTATGCAAAATTGACTTCATTAACCAAAGATCAGATCACTGCAGTGTACAACACCTTTAACCGTAAACATGGTAAAGCTGACAACACTCTGTACAATTGGATCAAGGATGAAGCATATAGCGGACCGCAACAAAGCAAAGCTTTAGCGGCCCTAGAATTAAACGGACTTTCTTAATCCAATATAAATGAGCTTCTGGAATAGTGGTTTGATTAAAACGCTTGAAAAAGGCGAACTACCTGAAGTTAAGGCGCAGGTAAGCATTGAGAAATCAAGTCTCGTTGCACTAGGTATTGTCCTAGTTGCAGTGGCCGTCAGCATCACACTCCTGGTATTTGCTCTTAAAGGATCTAAATAATGAGCTTAGACGTCATTGCAAGACACAAAGGAAACAGTGATATCGCAGATGGATTTCTCGAAATCATTCGTCAACTCGGTATTTGGATTGAGTCCTTGAGTGGTACTAATCCGGATGCCGGGTTTGACTCTTTTGCAGCTTCAAACTACAATCATGGAAACAGATCAGAGCAAGCGGATCTGATGGAAGAAGTCATTTTAAGACTGCAGGAAATTAATTCACTTGGTCCAGGTGGTGGTGGATCTTCTGCAGATAATAAAATTCGTGTAGATGCTGCTGATACAGTAAGCAAAACATGGGATCAACTATTTGCAGAATCAAATGAAATTGCCTGGGGTAAAGTAGCCGGTGACGAAACTACTGGAAAGCAAGTTAGACTCATTGCTCAACTGTGTTTCACAGCAGGCCAAAAAGCCTATGTTGGAGGAGTTCCTGAAAATAATGAAGGGAAACTAAACATCGTACCTGCAGATGGAGGTGAGAATGCGGTTGTGATAGAGAGTACAGATGGCCAAACTATTTTATCCATTAATGATCTTTTGGATATAACTGCAGAGCAACTGGATCCTGACAAGGAGTTCAATATTAGAACTACTGGTCGTTGGCTCAACCTTTTCACTTTCCACAATCATCTGAAGCTAAAGCCTTCTACTATGGAAGTGAATGCACTTAGATCTACAATATGGACTACCCAAGCACAAGTCATCGCTGATGTAAATATTGAACCTGGTGAAATCGTAGTTCTCTCCAATGGTTATTTAACCTATAAACCTACATGAAATTGAACGATATCATATTAGCTAAAATCAGCGGTGTAAGCTACCTAATAGGAGCAGTAGTATCCGAACTGCCTTCGCTTCAGAAGGTCGCTCTATGGATCGCAATCATCTCTGGAGCTCTCTCCATCGGTGACAAGCTCTGGAACATTTACAAATCAAGAAAAGCATCAAAGTAATCAGTTATGAAGGGAAATAAAAAAACTTGGATCGCAATTGCTATCATCGTTTCAATCGTATTGATTGGAATTTTTTTGTATCAAAAGAATCGCAAGAAATACGAAGAAGTAGCACAACAAATTCAAGAGCTCGCAATTAAGGATCCATCTCTTCCACGTGGTATCAGAAACAACAATCCTGGTAACATCAGAATTTCCAATAATGATTGGAAAGGAAAAGTTCCAAAGGATCTCAACACGGACAAAAAATTTGAGCAGTTTACAGAGCTAAAGTATGGTGTTCGTGCAATGACAGTATTAATCCGGAATTGGATCAAGAAGGGCACTGCAAATACCATCGAAAAAGTAGTAAACCGATTCGCGCCACCTAGCGAAAATAATAGTTTGAACTATGTTCAATTGGTTTCACAGTGGACCGGGATCCCGAAAGATCAAATCTTGGATATCGACAAAGAGACAATGAAAAAACTTGTCCTTGCAATGGCCCGCAAAGAAAACGGTGGCGGCCACATCAAGGAATCACATTTTGAAGAAGCATGGCAACTAGTGTAAAATCAAATACCCTTCTGTATGTAGCGATTGGACTCACTCTAACAGCATTGGGAATTATTCTCTACACCAAAAACAAAACCTTCGAAAAATTTATTGATACAGTGAGCGGATTGAATATCATATTAAACGCGAATCAAGAAGCATTCATCAAGGATCTTCACCCTTCTTACCAGGGCAAGTTTCGCCAGTTCATCCAAGCGGTTGAAGCTTCAGGATGGAAAGTGATCATCACTTCAGGATATAGATCCTTCGCGAAGCAAGCTCAACTGAAAAAAGAGAATCCATCCAACGCGGCACCAGGGCGATCTAAACACAATTTTGGACTAGCTATAGATATCAACGCTCAAAGTGGTTCTAAATGGCTCCGTAAGGCTTCTACAAAGAAGCAATGGCTTGATTCCGGTATTCCACAGCTTGGTGAAAAATTTGGGATGAAGTGGGGCGGCACATTCGCAAATTACTGGGATCCGATTCACTTCGAAATCCCGCTTGACATCAATACGCTTGTCACTCAAGCTCAAAAACAATTTGGATCCGATCCAACAAAAGTTCAAGGAAACAGAGTCGAATTAGCTTAATTACTATGGAAAAGAAATCATCAAATACACTTGTATTTGTGCTGATAGCAATCGCTGCAGCACTCGCAGCATTGGCATTTACTGTCCTAATGTCAAAACCAAAGATCACAGAGTTTGAACCGGATTACTCGACAAAATCTTTGTCCTGGAAAGTCAAGCTTCTATTCTTCAAATACACTGGTACCGAAACTTTGAATGCGAGCTTCCAGGCGTATGAAAAGAAAGTGATCAATGGATCCACTATCAAGATCTTCTGGGAGTCACCAGACAACCTTGCGGTGATCGTTGTGAAGGCCGGTGAAGTAGTCGATAGAAAATCTGTCAATTTCACTTCAAAATCAATTTCATAATGGGAAAAGTAGTCGTTAAAAACGCGATCAAGCGGGAAAAAGGAAAGCTTTACTACATCGACAAAGCAGGCAACGTTTGTTGTACGGACATGAAGCGTAAAACCTTGGGAAAAAAACCTGCAGCAAAGAAAAAAGCTGTGAAAAAGAATTAGAACTATGGGAAAGTTCCGGAGAGAGCACGGAAAAACAAGACTTCGTGCGTTAATTGATAATGCGAAAGAAAAAGGAGTCAATCTGCCTGCAGAGATCCTCGACGTGGCGTCGATGGTGTTCCCTCCGGTTTCCCTGGTTCGAAGTGTGATTCAAAAGGTATCAGATCTTGCCGGTATAGATCCTTCAGTAAAAGCTGAGGCTTTATCCGAACTAGACGAATGGGCACTGGAGCTTGAACGTGAAATTACCGAGCGCCACTCTGCAGATATGAATTCTGATTCCTGGTTATCGAAGAATATTCGTCCCATTATCGCAATATCCATCCTTGCAGATTTCTTAATCTACAAATCCTTTTCCATCTTCTGGAAGGGGCTCAATATTGATCCCAATATCATTAACAGAGGGTTTGATCTCGTCGAATGGGTATTAGCCTTCTATTTGGGCTTTAAAGGCGTCGAGCGAATCGCTAAGAACGTCCGGATTCGTGGATAGACTCTTCATCAGAAGTGTTTTGGCTTGTCACAAGTTCAAAAAGCAATTCCGTTTGTTTCTGCAGCTCTGATCTCAATAGTGCAAGATCTTCAGGAGTTTGATCAAAGTCGATTTGTTGAAGCAATACCAAACACGTATGACGAGTAATGTGCAATTTTTGCACGTTCACTGAAGCTGAATTCATTAGAGAGAACTATAAAAGTAAATCAAATTGGGCTCAATACCGGCTAAATGCCTGAAATCAAAAATAATCCTATGAACATTAAACAAAAAGTGATGTTTGTCATGGATAGTTGTGATGCTTTACAATCATTGAAAGAGGAATTGACTAGTTTTGAAGTGTGATAAGATATTGGTGACATAACACCACGAAGTTTAAGGCGTATCTTTCTAGTCTATTCCTTTAAGTATAAGCCCTGGACCTTACCAGGGCTTTTTTTATGCCTATGTCGCGCCCCTTTCCCGGTTTTGGTCGCGGAATTTGCGACACCTTGAAGAAACTCCCGAAAGCCCTATAAACACTAAAAAAATGGTCATTTGGTCGCGCTTTTGGTCGCTTTAAGTTGCACACCCCCCGCGACCTCTACACGCCACGTTGCCCTAAGGCTGTATGCGTTTTACCCCCCTTGGTCGCGCCCAAAACCCCAAAACTATTTTTTTCTTTATTTTTTCTTAGTTCTAGGACAAAAAAAAGCCCAGTTTTTAAACTGGGCTTTCAATTAAATATATGCTAGCCTATTGGCGTATGATTCCAGATCTGCGTTTGGTATTGAAGCAAATTTATCAACTTTCGCTTCATTCGATTCTTTCAAGGTTCTCTTATAAAATAGCATTCTAAAAATTGAAAGAGGGACAATTATCAAAATAGTAGCAAGGGGCCATCTCAAAAGATTTGAAAGTGTAATCTTGATTATTAACTCCTTTGTTAAACCGTATATCTCTTTCAAGTCTTGGTGATCTGTGGATTCTATTTTTTTCAGCAGCTCCTTTCGCTTGGGATCTTGATTTCTTTCTAGTTTCTTCGCAACTTGACGTAAAAACATGAAATTCAAATCCTCTTTGTGCTTTGCAATAAAATCTAATAACCCATCAAGATGTCGGTAAAGGATAAGCTTTGAATCCGGTCCATTCTTGATTTGTACATCAAGAAGCTTTGATTTCAACTCGTAGATTCTCATATCCCAAAGGGTATTGTGATGAACATTAATTATAGATCCTACCACAAAATGGTAAATTCCATAAACTACGATTATAATGAGTAATGTTTCCATGACGTTTTTTTGTTATTTACGAACTTCAATCAACTGAAGTTTCACTGATTCCAATTCCTGCTGAAGCCTTTTGATTTCAGCATCCTTTTTATGGTTTCCATTTCTGTACACGATAACGGAAATTAAGATAATTATTATACATAAAACCCACGGGAGAATTGGATGTTCTTTCATTGAGTCACCGCAAGAATACAAAAGTTCCTTTTTATCATCATCAGGTGTATAGTAAAAAAGAAAACAAAAGAATCCAAGAATGGCAATAAAAGGCAAGTATCCTGCTGCAATAATTGCTTTAATTACTGCTGTTAGGCCTTTGGGATAAAGACTCCAACTAGAAACAGGTGGCGGTATAGATTTATTGGACATATGATATAGTCTTGTTCATGTAATATTTGATTGGTGAAAGCCGAATATTTCTCAATTTTCAGAGGCTATAATCACATAATACTAGTAGGTAATCCCGTGGATTCATAATGGCTACCTCCACCATGAAGAAGCTCCAAGGCTTGAACTATGTCAACATCAACAGTAAGAGTATAGATCGGGTCAAGTCCCGTAGGATTCAAAAAATCTAAGACACATATTCCATCAGTTTCTCTATAAGCTCTAAGGAAATTTTGGAATTTCAAAATCTCTGTGACTACTCCATGTTCGGTGTAAATGATGAATTCGCGCTCTCTGTAAAAAGATTTCATAGTTGTGTGTTTTAATTAGTCGTTTTTCAAACTTGATTTTGTCCAGGTAGAAGGGTGGTCGAAAAATCTACCTTCAGGCAGAAATGCAGTCGGTACTTTTGAAAGTAAGTTGGGCTCAATTTTTCTCAATCTCGCAACCGCTGAAAGCGCATTATCCCACATTTGATGCAGATCCACATATCCTTTGAAGTGCCGCTCATATTCACGTTTCGGGATTTTACCAAAATGGTATTTATTCATTACGTCAATTAAATAGTAAAGATCTTGAGCAAGATGAAGGCACATCTCCGCATCGAGTCTATCCACTTGAACATACTTTCGAATATCAGCAGGTTTAATGATCGAATAAAGATCTCCCATTAGACTCTACTTTTTTAATTTCTCAATCAATTCCTTTGCCTTTTCAACCAATTCTTTTATCTCACTGGCCGGTTCATCTAATGCTTGGATTAACTTTAAAATTTCTAGATCAGCATCAGGACTTGATTTAATGTTACTGAAATCTAGTGTACTCCGAATACCTTTGATGATAAAGATTTTTTCTCTAAATTCTTGTAACAGCGCCGCCGTTGTGTTTTTAGGTTCAGTTTCCATTTTATTTCTGATTAAGTAATTGCAATATCTGATCGAGCTTTCCTTCCATCCTATCCATCCGGAGCTCTGCCGGCTCTGGTGTTCTTATCGAGATCTGCCCTCCATCCCCAAGCTCTGATTCCTCCAGTCCCAAAAATCCCGCAAGTGAAACACCATAGTATTCACACGCCTTCAGTACCACTTTGAAGTCAAGATCTTCAGAGTTGTACATATTATAAACAGATCCTTTCGGCCTTCCAATAAACTTAGAAAAACCGCTCAAGCCCTTGCCGTGTGGGGCATTCTTGATGAAGTATTCTATTCTTTCTCCTAGATGGATTTCGTAATTCACTTATATCTGTTAATAATTAAGGTCTAATATTTAGACCTTACAAAGTCCATTTTAATAACCTTTGTCATATAAATATAAACAAAAGTTCAAAATATTGGAACTATGACAGCAATTACACACACTCAAGTCACTGGCCTAGAGGTCTATTGGCAAAAGGTCAAACTCTCAAAAGATCGAAGCTTGCGAGCTCGCTTTTTGGAAGCCCTTAACAACCCGGCAAAGAATACGCTCTATGGCTATCTCAAAACTCCTGGAAAGATGAAAGCAAGTCAAGTGATCAAAGTAGCTCAATTACTCACTGAGGTATTTCAGAAGTCAATTACTCCTGAAGATCTTCTAAAAAACTTCTAATCATGGAGCAGGTAATCCAAAATGTCATGCACGATATCGCTGTGGGAATAGTGATTGGTTATGCAGCTCGTCAAGCTTTCGAATTATACAAGGACCGAAAAAGAAGAAAATTCAGATCTGCAGTATTGAAGAAGAAGATATCCCGGAGGACGTCCAATAATCTTCGCGAAATAGCTCGATCGGAAATGAGAAAATACAACCAACTGAGCAACTAGTCCGAATGAAAGACATCCGGGACGAAATATTAAACCAAGCCTTGGAGCTCGAATTGCAGTCACTGCAGAGATTCGCAAAAGGAGCCTCCACCCCTTACCAGGTTCAGTACTTCCAAAGTGCGATTAAGGAATGTAAAAACTTGATCCAGGAATTAAGACTGAACGGATCTATCACACCCTAAAATCATATACCATGTTTAAGATCCTTTCGCTGGATGAAAATTCATTCAGCCTAGAACTCTCTTTGCTTACTCTAAACAAATCGAAGAAGATCTTCAGGGCTTATCCCGTAAAAAATGAAACTATTCCATATCTCCGAGGTGAGTTTCTGCACTACTTATCAGATCAAACATTAGGCTTCGCGCTTCGATGCTTTGAGATCAATCAAGCTCAAAAAGGAATTCATACCGGACTGGAATCAGCGCTTAGTTTCTATAAGTGGTCTGTGATTAAAAAAGAGACAGAAGTATACATATGGCAACATATGGAATCAATCATGACCGAATGGATAAAAGTACGCGCATGGCTAAAAATTATGCTTCCATCTTCGACCCATCCGGAATACAAAACATTAAAAAGCGAGCTCGCAAATATGAACGAAATGAATGAAATGTTCCTGGCAGAATTCAAGGGCAAAGGATTAATCACAATCCCACAATTCCAAACTGTATGAGTGAAAAAATGAAAGTGGATTTTGTGGAGCTGAAGAAAGAAATTCTTCGAGCTTCAGGAGGTGGGATCGACATCATCGCTCGACTCTTTCCAGGAAAGGATGGATTCAATCCATCAGATCCAAAAAAGAAATTCAAGATAAGATCCGACGACTCTACTCCATCGGCCTCTGCCTCCCAATCAAAAGGAGTTTGGGGCGTCCGTGACTTTGGAGATCCTGCATTTGGAGATCGAATGAAATCCGCAATTGATATGTGGATGGAGCACAAAAAATTGGAGTACACAGATGCACTGATGGATCTAGCTTCGATATTCACTGTTCAAGTTAGCGGTGGAACTTATCAAGCTCGACGCCCGGAGTACGAAAAAATAAAAGTGGCCACACGTCCAGATCCAAGCTATCTAATTGACAAAAAAACAAAGTTTGACAAATCAGAGCTCGTGGCATTCAATAGCAAAATTGCGAACGATGAAAAGCTTGCAAAAAAGTTTGAAGAAGTATTGGAGAGGTTTGACATGCACTCCCTTGTAAGCTACACAACCTTTGATGAAAATGGGAATGGCCACATCTGGAAATCTACTGCAGCTTTCCCAATTTTTGCAAGTCAACGCGGTGAAGCCTGGAAAGTATATAAGCCTTATGAACTCGATCAACAGTGGCGGTTTCAATGGTTTGGTAAGAAGCCGAAAGGATTTGTTTTTGGCTTAGCCCAGGTGAAAGAAATATTCCTGGAAAGAAAAGAAAATTATCATCAAGTATTAGTCAGCGAAGGCTATTCACAAAAGGATATAAACGATCTATTAGGTCGATATCGAATGGATGAAATTGTAATCGCCTCAGGAGAGAGTGACTGCATCAATTTTTGGGCTTATGTGGATGTTCCTGCCATTTGCCTGGACAGTGAAACATCAAAATTCACATCTTATCTCTATCATGAATTGAGAGAGTACGCAAAGAAGATCTACATCTGCTACGATCTCGATGATACCGGAAACAAAAGAGCTTTTGATATCTGTATGGAGTTTATAGATATCCACTGGATCCGACTACCACAAGAATTGAAAAACAGATCTGATTGGAGACAAAAGATCTGCAAGGATTTTAAGAACTGGTGTGAAAATTATGATGCATGGGAATTCAGAAATCGCTTGTTACCGGTAGCGTATCCAATGCGCTTTTGGGACTATGTAATTACTGAAGATAAAAATGGTGCAATCAAGAAACTTGGCTATCAATTCAACCCACAATATGCAGTTCACCACTTAGCCCATCAGAATTACTTCAGGTACAAAAGCACGACGAATAAAAACGGATTCATGCTGATCAAAAAAGATGGTCATGTGGTTCGCGAAATCAATCAAAGAGAGAATGATGAATTGAAAAATTACATGCACGACTTCATCTACACAAAGCGATTGAGTGTGGATGTGTTGAATATGATTCTTCGCACAAAGCAGATATCAGATTCAGTCATGAAAGCTCTGCCTTGGTTCACTGAATCATTTGAGAGAGCTTCCAGAGATTCACAATACTGGTTCTATAACAATGTAGCCTGGGAAATCAATTCACAAGGGATTAAAACATACGCACCTGGTGCATTGAATAAATACGTGTTTGAAGATCTGATCGTTCAAATTCCAGGCTTTAATGAAAGCCCGGTGACACTTCAGGATCCATATCTTGAAATATACCGGGATGATAACGGAATCCCGCGTGTGAAGATCCTTCGTCAAAATCATCCCTTTCTGCAGTACTTCATTAACATCAGTAGGATCCACTGGAAAAGTGAATTTGACAACTACAATGCTTCCAGAGGTGAAGAATCAAAAGTTACCTGGTATGAGAAAAATGAAAAGTATGCTTCACTAGGATTGAATACACTATTCGGATCATCACTGGAGCCCTGGCAACGAGACGAACAAGAACAAGCTTTCACCAATCTTGCTTGTATCATGGGATATATGATGCACACGAAATTTGATAGTGCTCGAGCTGTAGCGTGTTGGATCTCTGATAATGAAGAAAGAGATGTGACGGACTCAAAAGGTGGAACTGGGAAATCGCTCCTGGGAAGATCTCTGAAGTACTTTCTAAACACTGTTTCTTTTGAAGCTCGCAAAACGGATATATGGGAAGATAAACACATGTTTCAAAATGTGGATGAAAATACCGACATGTGTTGGTTTGATGATGCACAGCTTGGATTTCCTTTTGACAAGATCTACACTGCAATCAATGGCTTTATGATCATTCGCCCGCAGTACGGAAAGCACTATGAATTAAAGGGAGATCAGTTGCCCAAATTCTTCATCACATCGAACTTTTATCCAAAGAATATTCTTAGCGATGACTCGACCAGAAGAAGAATTTGGTTTGGTACTTCATCGGATTTCTATCATGCAAAAGGTGTTGAGTATGATCGCAAGAAAGATCCACAATTCGACTTAGGTCAAAGAATTTTTGATGACTGGGGACCAGAAGAATGGTGTGGCTTTTATCGAATCATGGCAGATATGATGATTGGATATTTCAAGGTAGGCCAAACAGAGCCACCAATGCGATCAGCAATCAAGCAAATGGCCCGTCAACAAATGGGACCTATCTTCTTCCCTTGGGCAGATGATTTTCTGAAAGACAAAGTGAAGCTTGTGGCAACTGCAGAAGAAATCACTACTCATTCACCGGACAACTATTACAAAATCCCGACATCCCTAGTGCTATCTGCATTCTTACATGAAAACAAAACATCGCTTGGATCTCGAAGAGATCTCTGGAGTCCTGGCTTCTTGAAAAAATGTATGGAAGCATGGGCCACTTATCACGACTACACATTTAATCCTAGTCAAGTCAAAAATGCAAGCGGTCGAGTTCAAGTAAAAGTCAATACAGAGCTCGCTGAAAAATGGAATTCCATTGCAGAGAAAATTGGATTAAGCGAAAAAGATTGGCGAATCAAAGAACGTGAAGCGGTTGAATGCTACTACCTGGTAGGACTTGGAACCAACGAACCTGAACCATATCAAGCCCCATTCTAATGATCATTCCACTTCAATTACATAGACACAATTCCGATGATCCGGAATTATTCCTGGAACTGATATCGGATATCATAGTCAAGGATATCATAGATCCAAAACCTCCATACGAATCTTCAGATCTACCTGAAGAAGAAAGTGGAGAATAACGATACAAGTATTTAGAAACTCGAAATAAAATCAATTAAAATCTACACAAGATGAATAAAATTCACAAGGACAAAGCAATTATTGGAGTGCCGGAATTGGTAGCCATTATAGTAGGTGAAATATCCTTTATGCAGTCAGTAAGTGCATGTGATATGATTTTGGATGGATTGATGATTCCAAATTTTTCAATGGACTTAAGCACGGTGCAAGCTGCAGCTATTAAATTCTTTTTACCTGATGATTTCAGCGATGAAACTGATTTGATTTTGCAACTAAGCCCGGAGGAATTGGAATTAAAAATTCACAAGTTTCTGAAGCCATACGGGATGTTCATTGACATCACTGCAACACAACAAAACATTCACAACAAAATCAATCAATAAATATGATGCTGACAAAATCCGAAGCTTTACAGCTTATCGACCAGGGAGAAAAAGTCACTCACAAATTTTTCACTCCTTACGAATTCATCGCAAAATCTGATGATCCTGAATATTATCAAGATGAAAATGGTCTTTTACTGATTAGCGATTTCTGGGACCACAGACAGCATTCAGAATGGCAAACCGGATGGAGTGTTTTTACACCAATAAAGTGAATGATTATATTTGATTATGAAGAAGGGTATAGCTTACATCAGAATCTCCGATGAAGATCAATCGAATTTCAGCATCGAAGGACAGACTAATTACATCAGAGAATACTGCAGCCGGTATGATATCGAATTGCTTCAGGAATTCGTTGATGAAGGTTATTCTGCAAAGAATTTCAATCGACCTGCATGGAATGAATTGAAGTCGTTTTTGAAGTCGGGATCTAAACTTGATTTCTTAATTATCTTCAAGTATGATCGCTTGATCAGAAACACCATGCAAGGGCTTTCAGAGATTGAAGAACTAGAAAAAAAGTACAATCTAGCAATCATCAGTGTACAAGAAAATCTTGGTGTAGATCCTTATTCTCCTTACTTCTTCAAGATGCGAACAGATCTTCTGGTACATGGCGAATTTGAACGACGAATAATCAGCGATCGAGTCTCATTCGGTATCCATACTGCTATCAAATCCGGACGCTATCTTCATCAAGCTCCGTATGGATATCGCAATTCCCGGGACGAACAAAATAAGCCTATCATCATTCAGGATCCTATCGAAGCTCCAGTAGTAAATATGATGTACCAAATGGCAGCATCCGGATGTTCCCTTGCTGAAATCCATTCCAAAGCAACAGAGCAAGGTTATAATCGAAAAGGAAATTCTACCTTGGCACGAATCCTTCGAAATCCTTTGTATATGGGCATGGTGAACAAACCTGCATACAAAGGCAAAGCTGCAGAGCTTTGTGAGGGTATCCATGAAGCTATTGTTTCAAAAGATCTCTGGTACCTTGTACAACGTACTTTCAATGAACGTCCAAGTTACTTCACCGGAGCAAAAATCATCCGGGATGATCTTCCACTTCGTGGATTCATCCGCTGCCCTGAAGGACACGTTTTAACCGGGCACATGTGCCGTGGCCGTCATGGCACTCTATATCCATTCTACAGATGTAAGCAATGCACACCGAATGGATCCTACAGCGGATTAAGAGCACACGAACAATTGGAATCTATCCTTCAAAAATTATCCATCCCTGCAGATCTTGTTTTCGCCCTGGAAGAAAAGGTAAAGTCAAAGCTTCAGAAGAAAGTTTCAGAAACAGCTAAGGAGCTGCAGGATCTTCAGAGAGATCTTAAAACAGTTCACAATCTGATCGCAAACGTCCAGGACGAATTCTTTTCAAAGCGAATTGATATAGAAACATTCGACGTGGCCATGACACGATATAAATACAAGGCCACGGAGATCAGCAATCGAATTGAAAGCATTCAACTGATCAAGTCTAATATCTCGCAAGCAAAAGGATCTTTCATGATGAAGCTTGTGGATCTAAAAGGACTCTATTTGAAAGCTTCAGTTTTGGATAAAATTGCACTTTTACGCTTCATTTTTCCAGGGGGTTTGACCCGAAATCGGAAAGTATGGCAAACCCCTTTCATATCTACTCTATTCCCATACAACGAAGAATTGACGGGGCTTTTAGAGATAAATGGGAAGCAGGTTTTTTACCTACCTCCCACTAGTGGACCCGGCGGGAGTCGAACCCGCGTCCAAACAAGGAATTTCTGAGCTTTCTACATGCTTATCCTGCAATTAATTTTCGTTGGAGGCCAGGCCACAGTCAACCAAGCGTACCACTTATCTTGAAGTTTTTAGCCGCTGACTACAAGAATCATCTTTGGCGATCTCCCTTTGATGAAGCCTCTATGTTACGTACCAGGAGCGGGGTCCGCAACGAGACTTACTCGTCCCGCCAAACTTGACGGGATTAGGCGTAATCACAATCGGTGATTAGGCTGCGAGCGCGTAAGAATTGTTGTCATCTCTGACTTGTGCTCCGATATTTAAGAGCTAAAACACAAAACGCTCTGCATGCTTACACAGCTATTCATCTCGCTGTCAAATCCAAGGTCGGGCCCTAAATTCTCTGCAAAGATAGTGTTTATTTCAACGCAACACCCCACTCCTCCCGCACTGCCCGCCCACAGCCGCTTCCCATATCATAGCATTTTTCTATTTTAGCCCAACACAATCTCACCATGAAAAAATTCTTCGCCATCCTCGCTCTACCACTCGCTATTGCTTGCACTGCCCCCGCAAAACTTCCTGAACTACCCAATGGAGTTATTGCAACGGTCTCTGATGCTCGCGCGAAAGATGGATGCGCATGGGTGTTGGTGATCCAAAATGAAAACGGGCCCCAATACCTGGAGCCCGTCGAACTTGCTGATGCTTTTAAAGTAAATGGGAAAAAAGTCATTCTCACCTATCACAATTCACGAATTGCTTCGCATTGTGACAACTCTACTCCCATCGTCATTGATATCATTAAGGGTGAAGAATAACAAAACGCAACACGCCTTCTTCTCCATTCTTCACTGATCGCAACACGTAATTTCCTGTTGCCAACTCTGGCGCTAATACTTGCTCGAACGTCGATGAAATCTTTTGTTCATACACTAGCTTTCCTGCGCTGTCATAAATACGCATCCACTGTCCTTTTTCTAAGCCAGAAACAGTAAACACCCCATTGGATGGATTCGGGAAAATACTCACATCCGATAAGCCTCGCTCACCCACTCCCTCGCAAATCTCTACCTCCAAAGTAAGGACATCCTCACCCGAACAACCGTTCGGGTCGGTGTATGAATAAGTGATGGTATATAATCCTGCTCCTGCTAAGCCTGGATCAAATATGTTTTCAAAAATTCCCGTACCATTCAAAAAGCCACCCGACGGTGTACCCAATAAAACAATGGGATCATCCCAATGACACAGAAGCGTTTCTGCTGGTTGTACGAATGAAACAACTGGGTTATCCAACACCGTCAACGTCGTTACTACTGTACTATCACATCCATTCTCACTGCTCAATACGGTCGTAATTACTGCGTCTGAATTATAGACCACATTACCAATTGTAACAGACTCTCCATTGCAAATAGAAATGCTCTGATTGGTGGTGAAGCTTGGATAAACGGTGATGAATGAACTTTCCAATTGCGTGTCCACTCCCGAACCATTTGAAACTGTCAAGCTAATAGAATATGTACCGGCGGTATTAAATGTGAAGCTTGGATTCTGCTCACTCGATTGGCCCAAGGCTCCAAAATTCCAAGACCAACCTGTAGGATTACCTGTAGATGCATCTTGGAAACTAATGGTTTCACCAACACAAATCGCATTACTACTAGCTGTGAAAGCTGCTACCGGCGCGGGCTCTACAGTTTCCGCATCAATAATAGCCATACCAAACGATCCGAACGCTCCGGTAAAGGATGCAGTGAACGTTACATCACCATTGAACGAGCCTATCACTACAGGCTGTGTTTGAATATTAAAGCCGGTATAATTTGCAGGCGTGACAGCTCCAAATGAAGAAGCTCCAATCACTCGCACCATTTCAATATTATTACGACTATTTCCTGTTGCAGCTTCCCAAGCAGCTACTTCATTTTCTTTATAGAAAAGAGTTAATTCATAAGCACCATTATAAGCTGCACTTGTTGTCAACTTATAAGTCTTCGACATTGCAAATTGCGCTGCTGTGTTCGATGTGAATGCTAGCGCAGTAGGAGTGGTGCCTTGACGATCTACCTCCGCTGTCAAGCAATTGCTCGCAACAGCCGTTGTATTCTCAACACTCAACATGATATTATTAGATGCCGTATCATAGTAGTGAGTAGTTCCAATGGCGCCAATCACTTGTGTAGTCGGAGTACCAGTATTCACTGCAGTCTGAATTCCAATCGACGCATCACCAGTGATCAAAATATTATCTACTGCACAACCATATAGCCAGCCTGTACCATCACTATATACGATAGAGAATTGAACAGAAGCATTTCCAACATACGGTGTCAAATCAAATTGTTGATTCACCCATGCATTGTCCGCTGCCACAAGGGGGCCAACGGTTACAAAAGCTCCACCATTCACAGATACACGCAAATTAGCACTCTCTGTATTTCCTTGATACGTATTGTTTTCATAATAGCTATTGAACGTAAGCGTAGCTGCATCATAAGCACTCAAATTCAAAACAGGGAATAAAAGTGATACGTTGTTTTGATTGCAATTGCATGCATCATCATTGATCCAAGCAATCTGTGTATTATTCGAAGCTGCTACTGTGAAGGCATTGGTGCTGGCTTGCGCCGCAGTGCCTACTTGCCATGGAGTATTACCCGATGGGTTGACAGTTGTGAAAGATCCTAATCCGCTTTCAAAAGTGTTGGATAAAATCGTCGCATTACTACTAGCTGTATTCGGATCAACATCATTATCGCTAATGGTAATGGTCACTGTTTGATTGATGGTACCTTGCTCTGCATTACCACCATTAGCATTCAATGTATATCCCAAGACGATGGTTTCATTTCCTTCCACCACTCCATCGTTGAATACCCAAATAATTACGTTCGCAGACAGTGTAGACGCATTCAATGTTACAGAGGTAGTTTGCAATTGATAATCGAGTCCCGCAGTCGCTGTTCCTCCTACCACACTCACTGTGATGGATGCATTTGCAGATGGCGCGCTACCCACTTGAATAGGCACTTGCACAATTTGATAATCATTACAAGTGTTGTCCACTGTAGCATTTGCTTCACTCGCTGTTGCTGTAGACGCACCGAACTGAACTGCTGCATTGCAAGAAGGAATATCGAATGCTGCAATGCGCGTGCTCCAGCTTCCAGAAGTATTGTACATTCCCGTAAACCAAAACGTTTCTCCATCCGCTGGGTCGATTCCAAGTGCATTGTAATCACCATAACGATTGCTTGAATTAGAACCGCTGCCGGCAATAATGGTCGTTTCAGGTTCTGTCATCACACCGAGTGGATCACATGCTTTACGACCTGTGTATCTCAAGCCTGGATATACCGTGCCGCTTGATACATTGTATGCAAGTCCGATAGCACCGCTTGCAGAAATCCCGATGGATCCCATCCAACGATTCGTTGCATCTGGAGAATAGGTTCCTTGCTGATAGATCGTCCATGTGCCAGAGGTTCCGTTGGTGCGGCGCAATTCATACCATCGCATCCCTGCGCGGTCGGTGCCGTCTACATCTACCACGTGACAACACACAATACTTTCATGCGTACCGAAATTGCGATAATGAATTCGATTCATCAAAACTTCGCGCAGTGGATCGAGCTCTACACTCGTTCCGGGCTGAGGAATACAAGAGAATGAAGTGTAACCGCACAGTTCGCTTGCGAACGCCGTTACAGGCAACACTGCGATTTGTGTGAGCGTTGTATTAGCAGGAGTGATCCAGTTGATATTGAACGCCCACATCTCGAGTGCATCGGTAGCGGCGCCAGTCCATGCATCATCGCGCATACGCATTACCATAGCGGGTGTTCCCGTGGGTGGAAGTGTAGTACCGTCGAGATTCACCGGCGTTGCCGCTTGAAAACCAATGGTGCCGAAATTCGTGAGGGTGAATCGCTGTGAAGTAGCAGCCTGACCCAACAACATTTTCGAACGATCCAATGCATACACCGCAGAGGTATTTTCATTTGTCGTTACGATGTAGGCATTGTTCCAAATGCTATACTTAGGATAATCAGGGAAATTGGGTGCGGTGAAAGAATAAATATTCCAAGTACCCAATGGGTCAGGTGAAGTAGAAACAGCAACACTTAGCTGATTGCCCGAATTGGTAAACTCACTCATGAGCCAGCGATCTGCGGGTGCATCGTACAGCACGATTGGATCTCCCGCTCCGCCAGGGAAGCCCATGAAATTATCAAGGTAAGTTTGTGCTATCAAAGAAGTTCCCGTCTTATTCCACACACGGAAATATGAACCTGATGCCCCGTTGATCATTTGAATTACGTGGTTGGGCCCAACGTCGATGGAGGGGTCTGCTGGGTCAACTCCCGTATCGCCCATTCCAGCATAGTTAGATACCAATTCGCGATTAGCAACAGGATGCGGATAATCCGTTTGCAACGCTGGATCTAATCCCATTGGAAGTGCATTAGGATTCACCGTTTCGTTTAATATCCAATGTTTCTTTTTGTGATAGCCTGGCTTGGCTGTTTTAGTAATTTCATTAACCGCATTAGGATCTTCTACATAATCACGGAGTGCCACGGTTTCGCCGTGATACACCATGGGAATCACCTCAGCATTTAACGAAATTTTCTTTTGGGAATCTTGGCCTAGTAATTGAAAAGTGCTAGACACTAAAATGAACAAGAATCCAAACTTGAGAGTGCAGGAATTGAATTTCATTTTGCTAAAATAAAACAGAAATTTCACTACATTTATAATCATGAAACAAGTACTACTATTCGCACTTTTAATCGCATTATCTATCAAGGCAGATGCACAGAAAGTTTTTTCAGTAGACTATGAGTCACAAGCCGACGTAAAAGTCTTTGTAGTCAACTATGAGAGCCAAGCAGATTTGCTCGTTTTCAAAGTAGATTATGAGAGCCAAGCAGGCGCCAATAATGGATTATGGCACTTTGTTAAATATGCCAGTCAATCTCAAAAGAAAATTTATTTCGTGGATTACGAAAGTCAAGCAGATGTGAAAATTTTCTTTGTGAATTACCAAAGCCAAGCGGGCTGGAAGAACAAAGAAAAGATGCACTTTTTCTTTTAGAATTCAATAGCAGGAAGCACTACTCCCTCACATTTTCCGAATCCTACGCGCACACCTTCTTTCTCTGCATAACCGCGGATCACAACGTTATCTCCATCTAGAATAAAGTTTCTAGTAGAACCATCCGTCATTGCCACGGGCTTCGTCCCTTTCCATGCGATTTCTAACATAGAACCGAACGATCCTTCGGTTGGTCCTGAGATGGTACCACTGGCCATCATATCGCCGCATTTGATGTTACAACCACCAACAGTATGATGCGCCAATTGCTGGGTCATATTCCAATACATGTGCTTGTAATTGCTTCGCGAAACGATGGTCTCTTGTCCATTTGATGGAATAATTCCCACCTCCAAATGAATATCGATGTTTTTATTTCCTTCGTATTTCAAATATGGCAAAACTTCTGGATCCTGCACTGGACCTGGCACACGGAAAGGCTCTAAGGCATCAAGCGTTACTACCCAAGGAGACACTGTAGAAGCAAAATTCTTTGCCAAGAATGGTCCGAGTGGAACATATTCCCAACGTTGAATGTCGCGTGCGCTCCAATCATTGAACAACATTAATCCGAAAATATAATCATCTGCTTCACCTGTACTGATGCGCTGGCCCATAGGTTTACCATCAAAGGTAACAAACGCTACCTCCAATTCGAAATCAAGTTGACCCGATGCTTTGAAAGTAGGCGGAGTATCATCACTAGGATTTACTTGTCCCATGGGTCTATGAATAGGAGTACCGCTCACCACGATGCTCGATGCGCGACCATGATATCCAACAGGCAAATGTTTCCAGTTGGGTAGCAATGCTTTTGCAGGATCGCGAAACATCGTCCCCACATTTCTCGCATGATCTTCGCTGCTGTAAAAATCAGTGTAATCTCCTACTCTAATCGGCAAAAGCATTTGCACTTCCGATTGACTCACCAGCACTTGCTTCACATGATGCTCACGATCGCGAAGATCAGGCATATCAGAGCGAAGAAGTTTGCTGATGCGATTGCGAAGATCGCGCGTCGCTTTTTTTCCCTGCTTCATCATCGGGTTCAATGAATCCGCTAAGAAATCTTCCAAACGAAAAGGAAGATTTTCTAGATATCCTAAGATATGAAGCGCTTTAAGATCGAGGATTTTATCACCAATAGCAACGCCTACACGGGGCAATTGGCTTTCTGTACGAAATACACCAAAGGGTAAATTTTGAATTGGAAAATCACTTCCTTGTGGGACATCTACCCATGATTTGAGGCGAGGATCGTTTGCAGAAATTTCCATCATCTTATATTTTACTTGAGGCCTGCAAGGTATCTCAAAGATTTGAGATTATGTTTGTAGCACATCGAAAAAAGTTGAGTAAAAAACTAACTTATATCAGTTGGGCAGGCCTTGTTGTACTTGCGTTCCATTTCATCATGGTAGGCATCTACGCGCTTGATTTTGTCCCCCTTCCCGCACCTTTGAGATCGATGAGTACGAGCTATACTGTTCCATTCTTTCATCAATCGTGGACCATGTTTGCACCAGAAGTTCCTGCATACGACGTGCAGTTGGAGTTTCGGGTAAAAGCAAATGATCACTGGAAGTCTTGGCAAGATGCAACGAGCACCTACGGCTACGATAGCAGACACCGCATGGAGTATATCGAACAAAGCATCTGTAGTGGCCTCTCTTCGGTGGTAGCAAATAACTTGTACTATGAAAATGGCATTCAAAAATTGAATGCAATTACAAAATCTTTCGACTATAACAAGGCAGTCTATTTTGTATATGAGATGCATGAAAGGCACATTGGAAGCGACATCCAGGACAGTCTTCAACTTAGACTCACTTATCAATTCACATCACCTTTTGGTGTCAATGAAAAAGAGAAATGGGGTGAACTTGTTTTTCCATCTATGAAATACGATACGCGTGTACACTAGAGTCCAAAACTATATCGCAAGTATGCAGCAACCTGTAGAGTATGCTGGTGCGCTGCGTTTATTCGTTCGATTAGTGTACGCTTGGTTTATTATTTCCATTTTCATGACATGGGATATTCGCCATTTAATTTGGGGTCCAGAAACCGTATTGATGCGCTTTGGTGGTGCTTCGAATGTCACCACAAACATCGCGTATGCCTTGGTCTTCAAGCTCTCTCTTTTTCCCTATGTATTTTGGATACATCTTTTGGGAGCTATAGCCTCGCTTTTTGAATTTAAGCATGTTTGGTTACCACGATTGTTCACATGGTTTACGGGACTGCTGCTTTTTTATGCAGGATACAACGCATTCAATGCGGGCAATGTATTGATGCTTGCCTTGGCATTCTATTGCATCCCTGTGCGAACGAATTCCAACGAGCCGTTCCAACACATCCTTAATCACCTCAGCCGAACGGCAAGCATTGCGCAGATCGTTTTGCTCTACCTCGTAGCAGCCCTTTATAAGCTCAATGGCAACATGTGGCCCTCCGGTGAAGCCTTATACTACACTTTGGAAATTAATCGTTTTTCAACCGATTGGATTCAAAATTCAGGCATCACAAATCAATGGTTATTGATGAAAATATTGACGTATGGAGTGATGGCTTATCAATTTGCATTTCCAATTTTCATTTGGTTTAAAAAAATAAAAACGCCCCTATTGCTAGTGGGCGTCTTATTTCATTTGACTACCGGAGTAGTAATGCACTTATGGGATTTTGCGTTGGCTATGATCTTTAGCTACGCTATTTTTCTTAGAAAAAAATAATTATAGCAACTCCGCTACGATTTTTTCTACCGTGTATCCTTCCGCTTCCGCTTTGTAATTTCTCACGATACGGTGACGAAGAATAGGAACAGCAACTGCCTTGATATCTTCGATGTCTGGGCTGTATTTTCCATTCAATGCAGCGTTGCATTTTGCAGCCACAATTAAGTTTTGCGATGCACGTGGACCAGCACCCCATGACAAGAATTGATTCACCATCTCTGGTGCAAACTCTCCACCTGGGCGTGTTTTTCCTACAAGTTTCACAGCATACTCAATCACGTGATCGGTCACTGGCATCTTGCGAATTAGGCTTTGATAGAATGTAATTTCTTCTCCAGAAATCACAGATCTTAATTCTACTTTCTTGTTGGAAGTAGTGCTGCGCACGATTTCCAATTCTTCTTGATAGGTTGGGTAATCCACCCAAATGTTGAACATAAAACGGTCGAGCTGCGCTTCAGGAAGCGGATAAGTTCCTTCCTGTTCGATCGGGTTTTGTGTTGCCAATACAAAGAATGGAGATGGAAGCGTGTACGTTTGACCTGCCGCTGTCACCTTTCTTTCCTGCATCGCTTCAAGCAATGCTGATTGTGTTTTAGGTGGTGTTCGGTTGATCTCATCGGCGAGGATGATATTCGAGAACAATGGTCCTTTCACGAATTTGAATTGACGATCGCCATCCAAAATTTCAGAACCAATGATATCGCTCGGCATCAAGTCGGGCGTGAACTGGATACGATTGAAGCTCAATCCTAGTGATTGCGCGATCGTATTTACCAATAATGTTTTTGCTAATCCAGGTACACCTACTAAAAGACAGTGACCATTTCCAAGAATAGAAATGAGTACATTTTTCACCACGTCATCTTGTCCGACGATGGCTTTTTTTATCTCTTGTTGTAATGCTTGATATTTTCCTTTCAGCGAATCGAGCGCTTCAGCGTCCGAGTTAAATTGAATTTCTGCCATAGTAGTTATTCGTTCACACGATTATTATTGCGAATATAAACGATTGAACTTTATGGTTTGTTTTTTACCCAACTAAAATCAAATCCACAAGGAGCAAACTCTGGGTCTACAGAAATATACGTTCCTTGGATTTTCTTCGTCACCCAATCATCTGTAATCTTTTGACTTGCATTGTCCTCCGCACCGATTTTGAATATTTCGAAGTCGAGTTCCATGGTTGCTCTGTGAGCTGGAATTCTGTTATCCAATCGATACATAACATAAGATTGGCTTCCGTCTGCCTTCTTGATGAGCAGTGGTTCCGTCATCTCACCCACTTGGAGGGCGCTGAGTGCAAGGTTGGTTTCCGCCTCAAGGTTGGCTACATTGTGTTTGCTTCCTGTTTGAATGTCCGCAACACGACCTTCCTGATTGGCTGTATTTTTATCCGTGCTGTAGCGAGCAGCCGCTTGAGGAAACGTAATCTTTCCCGCGCGGATATCACTTGCCAAACTGTCCAACTTAATTTTTGCCTGAGTCAAATCATCCTCGAATGTTTTAGGACTCATCAAAATGTGACATGATTCATAGAAGTCTCCACGCTTTTCAACCACTTTCACAAAGTGATAGCCATAGTCGCTCTTGAATACTGGAGAATAATTGCCTTCAGGAGTATTCATTACTGCCGCTTCGTATTCAGGTACAAAAGAACCCTTTCTTTGAAGTGGGTAACATCCACCTTTGTAGCGTGAACCTGGATCTTCACTCCACTTCGCTGCTTGCAGCGTCATAGAGGTCTTTCCATTCATGATGTCCAATCGAATTGAATCCAAGAATTGAATGGTGCGCTGACGTTCGGTCTCGCGAATCGCTGGATCAATCACAATCTGAGAATACATTACTTGTTCGCCTACTAGCGGAAGTGAATCTGCTGGAATGCTGTTGTAATATTTCAATACATCAGAAGGCGTCACCTTTAGTTCCTTGGTAATCTCTTGTTGCATGCGCTGAACGAGCAATTGATCTTTGATCAGATCGAAATATTCCTCACGCATCTGCGCAGTGGTCTTACCATAATAAGCTTCGAATTGCTCTGTGCTACCAAACATTTGAACGAAGTAGCTGATACGACGATCGACTTGCATATCTACCTCTGCATCTGCTACCTCGATGCTGTCCAGACGAGATTGATTGAGCAACAGTTTTTGATAAAGAAGATCTTCATAGATACTGCATGTTTCAGCAGGACTTGCAACAGTAGTTTTTCCTTGCGAACGCTCGAGAATAGCAGCTTTCACATCAGAGTATAAAATGATCTCATCTCCAACTACACCGATGATTTTATCTACTATCTCGCCTTGAGCCAGTGATAAAAATGGTGCAAGGAAAAATATTGCGATTAATTTTTTCATTTCTTATTGGTAAAAATCTCTACTTCCTTCTTCTCCATCGCTTGCTGATACAAGTCTTCTCTCATTCGAGTAAGTAGTTCAATTTTTCTTTTGTTAATAATCATATCTTTTATCTTCTCTCGCTCAAAGCTTAATGGTGATTGGCTACCGCTAAGCTGATAATCGAGGAAAGAAATAAAATGCGTATTGCCATTTCTTTCTAGTTCGATGCTTTTATTTTTTTTGAGAAAAGACTCAACGTCAAAAATTTCCAATGGAATTTTCTTGATTAAATCTTCCCACAGCATCCAGCGATCTTCATCAAAATAATAGGCCGCTTGCTTCTCGATACACAACGCTTCCCATTTCACGAGATCTCCAGACTCGGTAGAGTAGAAGAGCTTTTTCATTTGCTTCAAATCTTTGCTATCCGAGGAAAGCGCGCAGAACTTCACCTTTACGATGTAGTCTTTTAACTCGAAGTTTTTGATATTGTCGTTGTAATACTTCTCAATCTCTTCCTCATTCACATTCGTATCCAATTTCTGGCGCACCAACTCTTGTTCGTATGAATAAGTCAACAGAGATTTTCTGTAATTCTCAATCAGCTCATCAAAGTTCTTTTGTTCATCCGAAAGATTCTCCTCTGCCTGACGAAGTACCACCTGTTCACGCACCCAATCTTTGATATAGGTTTCGCTGAGGTTGATGCTATCTTCAGGAGAAGAATTGTTTGGAATCACATCTTCCAACTCTGCCCACGTGAGGGTCTTCTCTCCTACTTGCGCTACTATGGCGTCTGACGCTTGATTTTTGTTACAAGCGTTGCCGAAAATAGCGGTGAGTAGTATGAAGAGAATTCCTTTTCTCATTACTTGATAGAGTGAAGCACTTGCTTGTTAACGCTTGTAGAATACTTCGCACGCAATTCTTTGATCCATTGCTCTTCTAGGTAGTTCTGATATTCAGAAGTTACCAGACCGCGGCACTCTGAGAATTTCTTTGGTGTGCTTGGGATTACTTCTTTCACATTGGCAATTACAAATTGTCCGTTGTATGGGATGTTCATGCTCAAGCCTTTTTTCCAAGCTACATTCTCAAGAATATCTCTGTCTTCTTTTGCAAAGACACCTTCTTCAATTTGAATATTGAGTTGTGTGTCCTTATTGATTTGCGAAGCGATATCTGCATTTGAAACACCTTGTGCAATAAGTTCACGAACCTTTGCAGCAATTTGCTCATTCGCACAAGTATAGAAAGTCACATCAATGCGCTCTGGCCACATGAATTTCGTTTTGTTGTTATCATAGAAATTTTGCAAACCAGTTGAATCTTTCACAGCTTTTGACCATACTTTTTGATCGGTCAATTCAAACAACAAAATCCCCTCGCGATATTCGTTCATCAACAAACGGAACGCATCGTGCTTGCCTTCCAACTTGGTATCTTCATATTTCAACAAAGCATTTTCTGCATACACCTTTGCCTCAGATCTGATGTAATCAGCAGGTGTTTGCTTCGTGCGAATTTTCATACGATCAGTGATCACTTTGTGGAATTCACTTGCCAAGTATTTCTTTCCATCGATCGTGAACATCGTCTTCTTCAACAATTTCTTGCTGACATTCCAAGTACCTCTAAACACTGATGTATCAGCAGTAGCAGCCATTGCATTCACTAGCTTTTCATCATAGGTAAACTTGTATTCTTTTTTCAATTTAGAAACAAAAGAATTCTTTGTTTTCTCGCTGCGACCGTCTCTTGAAACATCGCTCTTGATTTTCTTTTCAGACTCTTCGTAAGTGCCGATTGTTCTGTAGCCAAGGCGCTTGATAATGTGCCAGCCGTATGAGGTTTTAACTGGAGCAGAAATATCTCCATCGTTTTTTAAAGCAAAAGCTGCTTCTTCAAATTCAGAAACCATTTTATTCGTTCCGAACCATGGAAGTTCACCGCCCGACTTGCTAGTAGACCCATCATCGCTGTATTTCGCAGCTAGATCGGTGAATGACTCACCCGCTACAGCCTTGTCATAAATTTCTTTTGCTTTTGCAGCAGCATTTGCCGCTCCATTCTCTTCTTTCTTCTCTTTTACCATGATGTGCGCCACATGGATTTCTCCGCGTGCAGTGCGCTTATCGGTTACTTTGATCACGTGATAACCGTAACGAGTGCGAACAGGCATCGATACTTGACCTACCGGAGTCGCGTAAGCACCATCTTCAAATTGATATACCATTTGGAAAACGGTAAAGTATCCAAGATCACCGCCATTGTCTTTTGCACTTGGGTCTTGGCTGTATTCCTTTGCGATCGCATCGAATTTAGCACCTTCCAAGATTTTCTTTCTCGCTTCCATGGCTCTGTTATAAGCCTTGAGCGTATCTTCAGGAGAAGCAGCAGGATCGCAGTTGATAAGGATGTGGCTTGCACGAACCTCTTGTTTAGAGCGGTCGTATGCCTCGCGCATCATGCCATTGAGCATGTCTGTGTCTGTCAAATAAGGACGAGCAAGTGTGGCGCGATAGCCTTCAAGTTCAGCTTTGAATTTAGCGACGGTGTCTAAGCCTAGTGCCTTCGCCTCTCTTACCTTCAGTTTAAAATTGATAAACAACTCCATGTAGTCATCGAGCGACTTTTGCGTGATGACTGAATCTCTGTTGTTTTTTCTAAAAATATTCTCGAATTCTTCGAGTGTGATATTCTCTCCTTGGATGGTGAGAATGGTTGCTTTTTTATCTTGTGAAAAAGCAGAAAAACTCAAAGTGGTGAAGATCACCAAAGCAGCAAAAAGGTTAAGCAACTTCATAAATACTTATAGTTTTAAAAACAAAGGATGGCAAATGTAATACCAGAGAAGCAACTATGGCCCTACTTGTGGCTATAATTCGGTGCTTCGCGGGTGATGAATACATCATGCGGGTGGCTTTCCTTGATTCCGGCGTTGGTAATTCTGATAAACTTAGCCTGCTGAAGGTGTTGAACACTTGCAGCACCGCAGTATCCCATTCCGGCGCGGAGGCCACCAATCACTTGGTACATCACCTCTTGTACACTTCCCTTGTATGGTACGCGACCCGAGATTCCCTCAGGCACTAATTTTTTAATATCGTCTTCCGCATCTTGGAAGTAACGGTCTTTAGAGCCATGTTGCATGGCCTCTAGACTGCCCATTCCGCGGTATGATTTGAATTTTCTTCCTTCGTAGATGATGGTTTCTCCTGGAGATTCTTCCACCCCTGCGAGCATCGAACCGACCATTACCGTAGAGGCTCCTGCAGCAATTGCTTTCGCGATGTCTCCAGTATAACGAATACCTCCATCTGCAATAAATGGAATGCCCGTGCCTTGAAGGCCTTCGGCTACATCCATCACTGCGGTTAATTGTGGAACTCCGACTCCCGCGATGACACGTGTGGTGCAAATCGAACCTGGGCCGATTCCAACCTTCACGCCGTCTGCGCCTGCTTCAGCCAATGCCTTAGCAGCAGCCGCAGTTGCAATATTTCCAACAATAACATCCACTTGAGCACCAAACTTTGCCTTCACTTCTTTCAACGTTTTGATAACTCCTGCGGAGTGACCATGTGCTGTGTCGATGATGATGGCGTCTACCCCTGCTTTCACGAGGGCCTCTGCTCTGTCTAGTGTATCGAATGTCACACCCACCGCTGCAGCCACGCGCAAACGGCCAAACTTGTCCTTACATGAGTTAGGATATTTGCGAAGCTTTATGATGTCCTTATAAGTAATGAGTCCTACCAATTTGCCATTGTCGTCAACTACTGGTAGTTTCTCAATTTTTCTTTCTTGAAGAATAGATTCTGCCTCTTTTAAATCCTGTGATTTTTTAGTTGTCACAATGTTTTGAGAAGTCATCACTTCCGTGATCGGGCGAGAATTTATTTTTTCGAAACGAAGGTCTCGGTTGGTGACGATACCTTTTAAGATACCGTTTTCATCAACTACTGGAATACCTCCAATTTTATTCTCAGCCATTAACTGAAGCGCGTCGCCCACGTTTGCAGATTCAAGAAGCGTAACAGGATCTTGAATCATTCCGCTTTCCGAACGCTTTACTTTTCTCACCTCTGCCGCTTGAGCAGCGATGGGCATATTCTTATGGATCACTCCGATTCCACCTTCGCGCGCCATGGCAATAGCCATTGCAGACTCAGTGACCGTATCCATTGCGGCGGAGACGATGGGAGTGTTTAGAATAATATTTCGTGAGAAATTTGATTTGATGACAACCTCGCGTGGCAATACCTCTGAATAGGCTGGAACGAGTAGTACATCATCGTAGGTAAGACCTTCACCTACAAGCTTTTCGGATAAATAAGACATGAACGTTTGAATTTACCTTATTAAATAAATTCGTGCAAATATACTACGAGAAGGCCTATCAAAAATGAAATGGATGTTAATGGTCTGTGAATTAAGGACAGACCGTGCCGAAGAGATCAAGGAAAATCAACAGATCTGAGGCGCCCACCACACCATCCAAAGACAAGTCGGCCTGGCAACTACCCTGGCAACCGTATGAGGCCATAAAGAAAATAAGGTCGCTCACTCCTACCAGTCCATCGCAATTGAAATCACCTGTGCAACAATCACCGTCGACTACATTGACGGTCGTTTCGCAAGTCGAGCTATTGCCATTGGTATCGGTGGCAGTCCAAGTTACAATTGTCACACCGAGTGGATAGGTATCATCGGCATTTGAAGTATTGTTATAGTCATTAACAAGTGTCACTGCGGTGCAGTTGTCTTGCGCCATCGCAGCGGGCACGTCTACGAAGGCATCCACACCATTCGTAGAAACGACGAGCACATTATTAGGACATGTAAGCACGGGAGGCGTGGCATCATTTACCAAAACTTCAATAATGCATGAAGAAGAATTCCCCGCATCATCCGTCGCGGTGATCGTTACCTCGGTCAACCCAATGCCAATTGCAACGGGACCTGCAGGACTCTGAGTCAACTCCACATCTTGATCCACATTATCTGTCACTTCAATTTGAGGAAGGAAGTTCGGTAGAATAAATTGACAATCGTCATTGGCCGAAACATTCTGTGCGGGTAAGCAAGTAAGCTGTGGAGGAATATTATCGACGGCGTCTTCTGAAGCCAAGACGATATCGTCAACAGCAAAGCTGGGATCGGTAGCGTCTCCGTCATCGTTATTGGTCCATTGAAATCCAATTTTCACATTGGGATTATTGTTGACATACGAAGGCAAGCCGGCGTTGAAACCTGTCCAAAGACCTTGTGGGCTGCAACCTGCAGAGAACGTTTTTCCTAAATCTAGCCATAAGTTCCATGAAATGCCATCATACAACCAAAGTGTCGCATTATCTAGGTCATTTCCACCTTCGATATAATTGAAAGAAATGGTAATATCAAAGATTCCTGTTGTGTTTATCGTGGGAGATTCAACGCGCTTATTGGTAGCCGCGCACGGTAGAAAACCGCAGAAACCTTGTAAGCCTTCATAATAAGCAGCTCCGAGATCAGAGCCTAGGGGAGAATTCAATGCACCAAGATGCAGCGATCGGTCATTTCCGCAACCGCTGCCGCATTCTCCAGCTGCATTACCATTTTCTGTAGCACTTATAAACCAGGAGTTTGCAGCGGTTTGATTGGTACCCGTATTTACGATGGTCCATGTTCCATTAGGTCCTGCATAACTCGAAGCGAGTTGTTCGGCGTTGCATCCTGTTCCAAAATCCTCTGTCCAAAATGGGGTTTGGGTAAATGCTTTTGCAGAAATGAAAAGCATCAATACCAAGGGGTAAAGTTTTTTGTTCATCGAGATTTGGTTTTCAAAAGGTTAGCACAAGGTATTCTTTTTTTCTTTATAAAAAAGATATCTGAGTCAAAAAGAATCACTTAAATAAAAAAAGCGCCCGTAAACGGGCGCTTTCCTATTTTATTTTAAATGCAATATTATACCACACCTTGGTCGATCATGGCATCAGCCACTTTCACAAAGCCTGCGATGTTTGCACCTTTCACGTAGTTGATAGAGTCACCTTCTTTTCCATACTGCACACATGCCGCGTGGATGCTCTTCATGATACCATGTAAGCGCTGATCTACTTCTTCACGTGACCACGAAAGACGAAGGGAGTTTTGAGACATCTCAAGACCAGAGGTAGCAACACCACCAGCATTAGAAGCCTTTCCAGGAGAGAATAGAATTTTCTTTTCCAAGAAAACTTCAATCGCCTCTGGAGTTGATGGCATGTTTGCACCTTCAGCAACACATGAACAACCGTTTGCTACAAGGGCTTTAGCATCATCACCGTTTAATTCGTTCTGTGTAGCACATGGCAAAGCGATGTCGCATTTCACTCCCCATGGAGTTTTACCTGCAACGAATTCCGCACCGTATTTATCAGCATACTCCTTAATACGTCCACGCTTCACGTTTTTCAATTCCATCAAGAAAGCGAGTTTATCCGCATCGATACCGTTTGCGTCATAAACATATCCTGAAGAATCAGAAGCAGTAACCACTTTTGCTCCGAGTTCAGTTGCCTTTTCAATAGCATACTGAGCCACGTTACCTGATCCAGAAACCACTACAGTCTTGCCTTTGAAGTCTTGGCCTTTTGTAGCGAGCATTTCTTGAGCAAAATAAACAGTACCATAACCGGTAGCCTCAGGACGGATCAATGAACCACCCCAGTTGCGGCCTTTTCCAGTAAGTACACCTGTGAATTCATTGCGAAGACGCTTGTATTGTCCAAACATGAATCCGATCTCACGACCTCCTACACCGATATCGCCGGCTGGAACGTCTGTATCTGCACCAATGTGGCGAGAAAGTTCTGACATAAAGCTTTGACAGAATGCCATTACCTCACGGTCGCTCTTTCCTTTTGGATCGAAATCCGATCCACCTTTACCACCGCCCATTGGAAGAGTAGTCAAAGAATTTTTGAAGATTTGCTCAAATCCCAAGAATTTAAGCACTGAGAGATTAACAGTAGGATGGAAACGAAGACCACCTTTGTATGGTCCGATAGCAGAGTTAAACTCCACACGGTAACCACGGTTTACTTGAATCTCACCTTTATCATCCACCCATGGCACACGGAAAATAATGGTGCGCTCAGGTTCAACGATACGGTCTAGAATTTTAGCTTCCTTGTATTTAGGATGTGCATCCATAAATGGAATAACAGCCTCTGCCACCTCTTGCACTGCTTGCAAGAATTCAGGTTCATTGGGGTTCATTGCCCTTACCTTCGACATGAAGGCATCTACCTGAGCGTGATGATTATTAGACATATAATTGATGTTTTTTATAATAATGGACAAATGTATATAAACAGTTGTGATGAATTCTAACTTAAAAAATGGGCAGCAATTCGCCGAGATGCCTTTAATTTGTGCATTATTATAATTCTATGTGGGGAAAAATAGGCGCATCCATACTTCGATATAGGCTACCTCTTGCCATCGTACTCATCGCATTCACTGCGTTCATGGCATACGAAGCTCAATTCGTAAGAATGAGCTACAAGTTTGCAGGAGTCCTTCCAAAGGATGACAGCACATACATCGAGTATGACCGTTTTGTAAAGCAGTTTTCTGAAGATGGAAACGTACTCGTAATTGGATACAGAGACCCTAACATCTGGAAACTTGAAAATTTCAGGAAGTGGAAGCAATTGGGCAATGACCTCAAGAAAATTCAAGTGGATGTAGACGGTGCCAAGAAAAATTCGGTTGACTCCATATTCTCTACAGCACATTGCTACAGCCTTTATAAAGACACAACCGCTCAGCGTTTCAAGTTTGAGCAAATAGTACCCAAGCTTCCAGAGACGCAAACAGAAGTAGATGCCATACGTGAAAAAATTTACAGTCTTCCTTTCTACCGCGGATTGTTGTACAACGACAGCACAGAGTCTGGTTTGATGATGGTATTTGTAAATGCCGAATTATTCAACAGTGAAAACCGAGGAAATGCAGTAGAACAAATCGTTAATCTCACGGATAAATTCACAGCAGAGACAGGCGTTAAAACACACCTTTCAGGACTGCCTTACATCCGCACAGAAATGACCACGAAGATCAAAGCAGAGCTTCGTTTCTTCACCTTGCTTTCTGCGTTGATCTGTGTGCTCCTCTTGTATATTTTCTTTAGAAGTTTAAAGGTGATTACTGTGGTGATGAGCGTGGTGATTGTGGCGGTAGTTGTGGCAATGGGAAGCATTGCTTTGTTTGATTATCCCATCACGGCCCTCATGGGATTGATGCCACCGCTGATGATTGTGACCTGTGTACCAAACTGTATTTATCTGGTCACAAAATACCATCAAGAATATAAGCGATATGGTAATAAAACGCGTGCTTTAGCGCGTGTAGTGCAGAAAGCAGGAGCGGCAGCCTTCATGATCAATGCTACCACTGCCGTCGGTTTTGCCACTTTCATTTTCACATCAAGTGATCTATTGAAACAGTTCGGTGTCATTGCTACGATCAATTCAATGGCAGTGTTCTTTTTGTCATTGCTGATATTCCCTATTGCATATAGCTACCTAAGTCCTCCCACAGAGAAACACCTTGGACACCTGAGTACTCCATGGTTAGAAAAAATTCTCGATGCACTCGTGAGAGTTGTCACTTATCGTAGAAAAGCAGTTTACATTATCACAACCATTCTTGTAGTGCTAGGTATTGTCGGTGTGACCATGGTACACACCACAGGAAATATAGTAGATGACTTGCCGGATGAGGATCGTGTAATTACAGATTTGAAATGGTTTGAATCCAACTTCCATGGTGTGATGCCTTTTGAAATCATGGTAGATGGCCAGAAAAAAGGCCAGATTACAAAAGATCGCAACCTCGCAAAAATCGAAGAGCTTCAAGACTTGCTAACGAATTATACGCTACAAGTAGAAGACACCGTCATACATCCTTTCTCGCGATCTCTTTCCATTGCAGATGCGGGTAAATTCATCAAACAAGCATTTTACAACGGCGATCCAGAATACTATCGTTTGATCACACGCAATGAGCAAAGTTTTATCGGGCCATATCTACAAAATGACTACAACTCAAAAGGGTTGGAAAAATCATTCTTGGATAGCACCAAGACCATGACACGCGTCACTGCACAGGTTGCAGATATCGGCACTAAAGAAATGGATCGCTTGATGAAGGATATCAAGCCACAAATCGACAGCATTTTCCCATCTGATAAATACCATGTGACACTCACTGGGACATCTATCATTTTCCTTGAAGGAACTAATTATTTGGTGGGTGACCTGTTCAGCAGTTTGTTGTTAGGGATTGGTATTATTTCGCTTTTAATGGCCATCATGTTTTGGAGTGCACGCATGGTAGTGATATCATTCGTGCCCAACATCATTCCACAGATCATGACTGCCGGAATCATGGGATTCATGGACATTCCACTGAAACCTTCGACCATATTAGTATTCAGTATTGCATTGGGTATTACCGTCGACAATACCATTCACTATTTGGCCAAGTATCGTCAAGAATTGAAGTGGCACAATTGGAAAATCAAAGAGAGCGCATTGCTTGCAATTAGAGAGACCGGAGCGAGTATGGTATATACTTCATTGGTATTGCTATTCGGGTTTGGCTGTTTTGCGGCAAGTGAATTTGAGGGAACTCGCGCGCTTGGCGTATTGACAGCAGTGACATTATTAGTGGCGATGTTTACCAACTTGATCGTGCTTCCAGCGCTCTTATTATCATTCCAAAGAAGTGTTACTACAAAAGCATTCCAAGAGCCCTTCTTCCAAATTATGGATGAAGAAGACGACTTGCATTATGAAGATTGGACCATTCAATTAGAAGATAAATGAAAGGAATCATATTAGCAGGAGGCAGCGGTACACGCCTCTATCCCTTGACATTAGCGGTGAGCAAGCAATTGATGCCTGTTTATGATAAGCCAATGATTTATTATCCCCTCAGCACCTTGATGCTCGCAGGGATAAAAGATATTCTGATTATTTCTACACCTCATGACTTACCTGGTTTTCAAAAATTACTAGGTGATGGAAGCCAGATAGGATGCACATTTTCTTACCAAGTACAAGAAGTTCCGAATGGACTTGCTCAAGCATTTGTGCTTGGAGAAAAATTTATTGGCAAGGAAAAATGTGCGTTGGTATTAGGTGATAATATTTTTTATGGAAATGCTTTTGGGCAAATTCTTAGACAGAACACCGACATTGAAGGAGGCTTGGTTTACGCTTATCACGTAAACGATCCACATCGTTATGGTGTAGTGGAATTCGACAAAGAGAATCGCGTTATTTCCATAGAAGAAAAACCGAAAGAACCGAAATCAAACTATGCCGTTCCAGGGCTTTATTTCTATGATAATGATGTTGTAGAAATCGCGAAGAATCTTGCACCGAGTGCGAGAGGTGAATACGAGATTACCGATGTGAATAAAGAGTACTTGCGCCGCGGAAAACTGATGGTGCAAAAAATGGATAGAGGAACCGCTTGGTTGGATACTGGCACGTTTGCATCATTGATGCAAGCAGGACAGTATGTTCAGGTGATTGAAGAAAGACAAGGATTAAAAATCGGTTGTATTGAAGAGATTGCTTGGCGCATGAATTTCATCACCGATGAACAATTGGAAAAAGTCGCTGTTCCCCTTGTTAATAGTGGGTATGGCAAGTATCTTCTTGATCAATTAAAAAACAGTAAACAATAGATGTTATCGCTTCCTGAAATTCAAGATTTAGTTTCCAAGAAAATCGATGCGTTCAATCGAAAGAACGGAAAGTCGGGCATTTATGGTCCGATCACCTATATTCTTGCACTAGGAGGAAAACGACTACGTCCTGCGCTTTCCATTATGTCAGCGCAACTTTTTTCAGATGAATTAGAAGACGCTATTCATCCTGCATTAGCGGTGGAAGTATTTCACAATTTCACATTGATGCATGATGATATTATGGACAATGCTCCGCTTCGACGCGGCAAGGCGACGGTGCATGAAAAATGGAATTCCAATACAGCCATTTTGAGTGGCGACGCAATGATGATTCAGGCGTATGAATTATTATCTAAAACTAATACAGAAAAATTTCCAGAAATATTCAGAGTCTTCAACCAAACAGCACTAGAAGTTTGTGAAGGTCAGCAGCAAGACATGGACTTTGAAAAGCGCACAGATGTGACACTTGAGGAGTACCTGGAAATGATTCGTCTGAAGACATCTGTGCTACTTGCAGGAGCGATGAAGATCGGTGCTATACTCGGCGGCGCCAGTAAAGCAGACGCTGATCGTATGTATCGTTTTGGTGAAAATATTGGGTTAGCCTTTCAATTACTCGACGATTACCTCGATGTCTTTGGAGATGAGGCCAAAGTTGGTAAATTAAAGGGTGGCGATATCATTGCCGATAAGAAGACGTATTTGCAAATTCTTGCACTTGAAAATGCAGAGGGTTCGAATAAAGAAATCATTCAATATTGGTTAGGAAAAAAGCCAAAAGATCCAACCGAAAAAGTGCGTGCAGTAACGAGCATTTTTCTAGAGCTACAGATAGATAAATTGGTGTTGGAAAAAGTAAAAAGTTTCCATCAGATGGCGATGGTAGATTTGGCGGCACTCGAAGTAAGCGAAGAGCGCAAGGCGAGTCTTCGCGAACTCGCGGAGCAAATGCTTGGACGAGAACATTAGCCATGGGCAATAACGAAGAGCTCATATTATTCCCCAATGATCTTCACGATCACGATTACCAAGAGCTTTACCGTTTGACGCAAGAGCAAATTTTCAAAGATTTTTATCCCTATTCAAAAGAGCTTGTGCAGGTAGCTTCACCGACACCGCAAGTCTTGCGAACGCTCATTTTTCAACTTTTAACACAGATCATTCAAGAAAGTCCTGGCCAGTTAGGGGCCATCCTCTACCGCGTGGACATCTCTGAAAAGAGCGCCAGACGGCATGTTTCGGAGACTAACGCTCAAAATAGTACACAAGAACTTTCTGCACTGATTCTCCGTAGAGAGGCCCAAAAAGTTTGGCTTAGAAAAAGCCTCTCATAATTGATTCGTTAACTAACTTTGTCCGCAATACAGAAATCGACATGGATTCATTCTCATATCTCAGCAATACCGACACCAACTCTATCGAGTTGTTATATACTCAATACAAGCAGAACCCTGACAGCGTAGATATTTCTTGGAGACGATTCTTCGAAGGATTTGACTTTCAGCGTTCAGAATATCCTGTAATGCCAGGTGGTGATGTATTGAGTGGTGCTGGTGCAGAGGCTTTGCAGAAAGAATTTAAGGTAATCAATCTTATCAATGGTTACAGACAGCGCGGTCACCTTTTTACTAAGACCAATCCAGTAAGAGAGCGCCGCAAATACAGCCCTACTCTTGACATTGAGAACTTTGGTCTCACTGCTGCTGACTTGGAACAAACATTTCATGCAGGAACAGAAGTCGGTCTGGGCGACGCGAAATTGAAAGATATCATTAGCCATCTTCAAAACTCATACTGTCAAAGTATTGGTGTGGAGTACCTATACATTCGCGACCCAGAACGTGTAGCTTGGTTGAAAGAGCGCATTGAGGCTGTGAAGAAACCAAGTTTTGATGCTGAAGAAAAGAAAGCGCTTTTCGAAATGACAAGCAGAGCTTCTTTGTTTGAGCAATACATCCACAAGAAATTTGTTGGTCAAAAACGTTTCTCAGCTGAAGGTTGCGAAGCATTGATTCCAGCAATGGACTATGTGGTGAGAAAAGGAGCTTCAAAGGGAGTGAAGGAATTCGTTGTCGGAATGGCTCACAGAGGCCGTTTGAATGTATTGACAAATATTTTAGGCAAGCCACAAGAACTCGTGTTTCAGGAGTTTGAAGGTGTTGCGTATGATGATGAAAATTTCGATGGCGACGTAAAATACCACTTGGGTTACTCAAGAGATTTGAACGTTGATGGACATGAAGTACATGTTACGCTTTGTCCAAACCCATCTCACTTGGAGGCTGTAAACCCTGTTGTACAAGGTCTTTCAAGAGCAAAGATTGATAGCTACTTAAATGATGCACATACCCTCGTTCCTATTTTGGTACACGGTGATGCTGCGATTGCAGGTCAGGGTATCGTTTATGAAGTAGTTCAAATGGCTGGTTTAGATGGCTACAAAGTGGGCGGCACCTTGCATATCGTGACCAACAACCAAGTTGGTTTTACAACGAATTATTTGGATGCTCGCACTTCCATCTATTGCACAGACGTTGCGAAAACAACGCTCTGCCCTATTTTCCACGTAAATGCTGATGACGTAGAAGCTGTGGCGCAAGTAATGGATATTGCACTAGAGTATCGTCAGAAATTCCAAATGGATGTATTCATCGATCTTTTGGGATATAGAAAATATGGTCACAACGAAGGTGATGAACCGAAGTTCACACAGCCTTCATTGTACAAGGTGATTGCTTCTCACCCAAGCCTTCGTGAAATTTATATGAAGCGTTTGATCAGTGAGAATGTCATCGATCAAGCTTACGCAGAAAATGTGAAAAACAACTTCGAAGCTTATCTCGAAACGTGCTACGAAAAATCGAAGCAAGCTGAGAAAATCGAAGTGAAACACTTCCTCGAAGAAACTTGGAAGGATGTGAGAAAATCAAACGACAGCGATTTCCATCAATCCGTGGAGACAGGAGTTGAGAAGAAGAAATTGAAAGATCTAGCTATTAAGTTGAACACTCTTCCTAAGGGAGAAAAATTCTTCAGAAAAACAGAAAAAGTTTTCGAAGATCGTCTAGCGATGCTCGAGTCTGACAAATTGGATTGGGCAATGGGAGAATTGATGGCGTATGCATCATTGCTCGAAGAAGGCCATCCAGTGCGCATTTCAGGACAAGATGTAGAGCGTGGGACGTTTTCACACCGTCATGCCGTAGTTAAAACAGACGAGGATACAGAAAAAGAATTTATTCCTCTAAATGATATCAAAGCTGGTCAAGCAAAGTTGAGTATTTACAATAGCTTGCTGAGCGAATATGGAGTACTCGGATTTGATTATGGATATGCATTCGGAGCTCCAACTGGATTGACCATTTGGGAAGCGCAGTTTGGTGACTTTAATAACGGAGCACAAATTATCATTGACCAATTCATAAGTGCCGCAGAAGATAAGTGGGGAACTATGAATGGTTTGACCATGTTACTTCCTCACGGATATGAGGGTCAAGGATCAGAGCATAGCTCTGCACGTTTGGAACGTTTCTTACAACTGTGTGCAGAAAACAATTTACAGATTTGCAATGTAACACAACCCGCAAACTTCTTCCATTTGCTACGCAGACAGGTGAAACAAGATTTCAGAAAGCCTCTGATCGTGTTCACTCCGAAGAAACTTTTGCGCTATCCTAAAGCAGTGAGTTCCATTAACGATATGGCCAAAGGTCGCTTCCAAGAAGTGATTGATGATGCTTCAATCAACAAGAAAGAGGTAGATACCATTGCGTTCTGTTCAGGAAAAGTGTACTATGATATTTTAGAGCAAAAAGAAAAGACCGGAGCAGGAGAAAATATCGCAGTCGTTCGTTTAGAACAATTGTATCCACTTCCAATCGAACAGATCGAAAAAGTGATTGCAGGATATAGCAAAAATGCGAAGTTGTTATGGGTTCAAGAAGAGCCTGAAAACATGGGGGCATGGACCTATATTCTTCGCACAATGCGCAACAAAAATTTTGATGTGATTGCTCCTAAACCAAGCGCCTCACCTGCAGCGGGTTCGCCTAAAGTACATGAGAGAAGACATCAAGATATGTTGAATCGACTTCTGAATTTTTCGAAAGTTGGAGCATAATTCTTAAAGTTAAAATGTAGTATCTTTCGCGCCATATCTTGATACGATTGGCTTCGAAACGCACTATACTTTCTCTGGTCCTGATATCTCTTCCCGCTTTGCTATTCGCCCAAAACGCGAATGAAGCCGAGGCGGCAGAGACGATCGTTTTCTTTGCGTTACTGCCATTCCTCTTATCATTTTCCTTCATCTTTTTTATTTTTCTTAGAAGAAAAAGAGAAAGTGATGTGCGCAGGAATATGGCTGAAACAGAAATGAAAGCACTGCGCGCACAGATGAATCCGCACTTCATCTTCAACAGTCTCAATTCAATTTATTTCTACATACAATCTCAGAAATCGGAAGAGGCTGGACAGTTTTTGCTGAAGTTCTCGAAGTTGATGCGTCTAGTGCTAGAGAATAGCAGACACAAATCAATATTACTTTCTGAAGATGCAGAAGCGTTGAAGATCTATATGGAGCTCGAGGCAATTAAGAAACCTTTCACGTTCGAATTCAAATATGGAAATGATGTGGACCCCGAGTTGCTACTCGTACCTCCGATGATTATTCAGCCTTTCATTGAGAATAGTATCATTCATGGATTTAAGGCAAAACAACACGATGCACATATTTCCATAGAGATTAATAAAGTTGACGGCGAATTGCAATATGTGTGTATCGATAACGGTGAGATTTCCGATGAAACTTCCGAAGCAAAAGGAAAGCATCGTTCACTAGGAACGGTTGTGACGAGAGAACGTCTGGATCTTCTTCGAACAAGTGGCAGAAAGAAAGCGCGCTTCGAAAGTATCGATTTACAAGGTCCTGAAGGAAAATATCTAGGAAAAAAAGTAATCGTTTATTTACCAATAGAAGAAGATGTATGAGCTATAGTGTAATCATTGTAGATGATGAATTGCAGCATAGCGATTACCTGAATCGTTTGCTGAGAAGTCATTTTCAAAACTTCAAAGTCATCAGCACGTGTACCACTGTTTCAAGTGCAATAGCGGAGATCAATGCTTTGAAGCCTGATTTAGTTTTCATGGACATAATGCTTCATCCGGGAACGGGTTTCGATGTATTAGAAAAAATAAACCACGATTCGCTTGGAGTCATTTTCACAACGAGTCATGAGTCTTATTCTCTTCGGGCAATAAAACTTTCTGCTATCGACTACCTCTTAAAGCCATACGGCATAGAAGACCTCAGTGGAGCGATAGATCGCTTTTTAAAAACCTATGAAGCGAAGCTTTCTTCTAAGAATTTAAAGCAATTGATTGAGAATATTCAATCACCGAAATCATCTTCTGAAAAAGTAGCTTTGCCTGTTGCAAATGGTTATCGTTTTATTCAGATCAACGAGATTGTAAGAATTGAAACAGCTGGATCTTATACAGTAGTTTACACCACAGCGGAAGGACCGACTAATCAAATTGTCACCAACAAGAGCATTAAAGAATGCGAAGATCTATTGGACGATGAGCGGTTCTTCATTCCTCATCGAAGCCACCTTATCAATCTCAATTATATCAAGGCATACGAAAAAGGAGATGGCGGCACAATTACAATGGATGATGGATCTATTATTGAACTGAGTCGAAGAAAGAAAGATGAGTTTTTCGACCGAATGAAAAAACTTTGAAACACAAAGTCATCTCTTATTCGCACAAAATAATTTTATTTTCACCACTCACAGATTGCGTAGGCGAAATGTGATTTTTTCAATCAACATTTGCGTCACACTATAATACGCACTTGTTATGAGTTTACACAAAATTGACTACGCGGAGGCGCGGGTCCTTCTCTTCAATTACCTCAACAATCCAGAATTAAATCCAGTAGACCGAGGATTGAGTTTTGGAGCCACGATGTCTACAAAAGCTTTATTAGAACCCAAGACATTTCTTGCATCGGTTGCCGGTGTTCGAATATGGTTTTCCTATTTACCAACATCAGCAAGCATACCTGATTTCTTCTTAGCTTTTGAGAATGTTTCGATAGAGCTCTCAGAAATAGGAAACATCACTACGATGTCAGAAACACTAGCTGCGCCTGGAAATTCTTCAAAATTTCTTTTTACCGACATAGATAAATCACTCTTCAGCATTGATCGTTTCGTTGGCAACAAGGACAATTTTAATCCAGCGAATGACCGTGAGATTGCTAAGTTCTACAACCCCATTACGGGAAGTCTTGGTGAAATCGATTACCTCACTGCCTTCAACACCTCCTTTCCGAGAGGTCCATTAGGTCGTAGTTTCAATCCGATAGGTGCTGGTTTTTTTGATAATGCAGAAAGCGATATCGATGATTTTGTTTTGCAACTTGACTCCAACGGAAATAAAATTCAAACCTTCCGTTACTTTTTTGGGATTGATACAGCAGAGAAATACATCAACTACCCGCTAAGGGTTCTCTTCTTTGGAGTAGATCATGATGGTACTACCTTAACGGGACCAAAAAGCATAATTCTAGAAAGATACGATCCTCCACGGTAAAAATAAAAAATCAATGCAATACTCGGTTTTCTGCTAAATGATTCTGAATATTGCATTGATGAATCTTGAATCTTTATCTAGAATTGTTCACGTTAGTTCTGAGGGATTTGCATTACTATGCATGAGCATTGCCTACTTTGTTTCAAAAAAGAAGGAAGTCGGACAACTTGGTCTCTTTCTTCTTGTTGGATTTACAGTAGATATCATCGCTCGGAGCGTGCCTCGCACAAGCATCGTGTCCGAACTTAACCTAATGATTTATTGTTTGTTCGAGGCATATTTTTTTCTTTTTTATCTAGCTAAGCCATTGAATCTCTCTAAAAAATTCATGGTTATTGCATCTTTTGTTATTGGTGTTTGGTGGATCTACACTTCATTCTTTATTGAATATAGACCAGCGATTGTACATGGTTACCACCCCTACTTTGACATGCTTTACGAAGGTGGTGGGGCTGTCCTAGCGGCCCTTTCATTATTAAAACTGACTCAAAAGGACAAAGAAGAAGTGAATCAATTCTACTTCTGGTCCCTGATTATTTTATTCTATTACACTTTCTGCATTTTCTACATCCATACCTTCAACGGCTTGAAAGCGGTTCAGTCAGTATGGTATATTTCCCGATATATCGACGCTTTGGCGCTGCTTTCGTACAGTGCCCTTGCAATTGTTTCGATAGTTCAGTACAAAAAACAAGAACAAAGAGAAATTGCATAACAGCACAAAAACACCCTGATTCTGCACAAAAACATTTAAATCCGACCAGTGGTCGGATTTTGTTTTTTTTCAAAAATTCGCCCTAGATATTTGCCTCAACACTTGATAACTAATGTCCTGATACAGGAATTCTTTGCGGTTTGGAGATATACAAGAGTCCCCGTGATTAAAATTTTGTGTTGAATGAGTAACGACTCATACTGACACTCAACTAGACTCAATACTTAAAGGACAACTAGGGCGGAGCTTCTGATATGATCAGAGGCTCTTTGCTTTTAGCCCAACTTGATTCACTTTCTTTATTTAATAAAAAACATAAATAGGTCAATAAATGTTGTGATTTGCATTGATTTTCGTTGCAGTTTTGCGCGTAGAATCAAAAAAGAAGCAGATTATGCCAAAGATTGATATGAAAGTGCCTAGTCCAGGCGAATCTATTAGTGAAGTACAAATAGCTACATGGCTAGTAAAAGATGGTGATTATGTGACCAATGGTCAAACAATCGCCGAAGTAGATTCGGATAAGGCCACCCTTGAATTACCAGCAGAAGCATCCGGCACCATTACACTAAAGGCTGCCGCAGGCGACACCGTTGCGGTAGGTCAGGTGGTATGTATCATCGATACTGATGCTGAGGCGCCAGCCGCGGCAGCACCCGCTCCAGCAGCAGCAAAGGCTGAACCTAAAAAAGAAGAAAAACCAGCGGCAGCGCCTGCTCCAGCAGCAGCTCCTAGCCCTTTCCCTGCATCATCTAATGCAGCAGGACACCCCTCACCTTCGGCAGCGAAGATGATGGCTGAAAATAATATCTCTGCTCAACAAGTAGCTGCAACCGGTGTCGGCGGTCGTATCACTAAATCAGATGTGATTGCTGCGATGTCGCGCGGATATGATACCAGCTCTGTTCAACAATGGGGTGGTTCACGCGAAGAGCGTCGCGAAAAAATGACCATGCTTCGCAAAAAGGTCGCTGAGCGACTTGTTTCTGTGAAAAATACTACGGCGATGTTGACCACCTTCAATGAAGTCAACATGAAGCCTATCATGGATCTTCGTGCGAAATACAAGGATGTATTCAAAGAAAAGCATCAAGTAGGACTTGGATTCATGTCCTTCTTCACAAAGGCGGTATGTGAAGCACTTCATCACTTCCCTGCAGTAAATGCACGCATTGAAGGAACAGAGATTGTGTACAATGATTTCTGCGATGTAGGGGTGGCAGTAAGCACGCCGAAAGGATTGATGGTGCCGATTATGAGAAATGCCGAGACAATGTCTTTGGCTCAAATCGAAAAAACAATCGGTGATCTCGCGAAAAAAGCGCGCGATGGAAAGATCACTGTTGACGATATGACAGGAGGTACATTCACTATCACAAATGGTGGTGTATTCGGATCAATGTTATCTACTCCAATCATCAACCCTCCGCAAAGCGCTATTTTGGGAATGCACAACATCGTTGAGCGCCCGGTAGCAGAAAACGGACAAGTAGTTATTAGACCGATTATGTATGTAGCATTGAGCTACGACCATAGAATTATTGACGGTCGTGAAAGCGTTGGCTTCTTGGTGAAGGTAAAAGACATGTTAGAACATCCAGAAAGACTCTTATTCGGTGGCAAAACCGCTGAAGAAGTGCTTCTCGGATTGTAATATTTGAAAGTTCTTCAAATAATGTTCTTGTTATCTGCCAGAGCCTTCTAATTTTGCGACGCTTTAACCAACTAAAGCAAAAAACCGCATGGAAGCAAATCAATCACACCTTTGGGAGTACCTTCCCGTAGTTGTAATGGCCGCAGTGGCACTAGGTTTTGTAATTACCACTTTGGTAGTTACGCACTTATTGGGACCCAACCGCAAAACGAAAGTGAAAAGTGAAGCTTTCGAATGTGGAATTGAATCGCAAGGAAACGCGCGTAGCCCGTTCTCAATTAAGTATTTTCTCGTAGCAATCCTCTTTGTCTTATTCGATGTTGAAGTGATCTTCATGTATCCTTGGGCAGTGAATTTCCGCGAACTAGGCCTATTCGGTCTATTGGAAATGTTCACTTTCATGGGGTTAATGGTAGTTGGTCTTGTTTACATCATTCGCAAAGGCGCTTTAAAATGGGACGAATAGAACTTCCACAGTAAAATGATGGTTGTTTATGTAGTTCAATAAAAGAAAAGAAGCATGGAAAGAAATATTGATATTCACCCAAAACATCAGCCTGATGGCTTCGAAGGACAAGGTTTCTTCGCAACATCATTGGACAAAGCTGTAGGTATGGCTCGTGCCAATTCACTTTGGCCGCTTCCATTCGCAACATCATGTTGTGGAATCGAATTCATGGCTACAATGGCATCGCATTATGATTTGGCGCGATTCGGATCAGAGCGTATGAGCTTCTCCCCTCGTCAAGCAGACCTATTGATGGTGATGGGTACCATCTCCAAAAAGATGGCTCCAATCCTTCGTCAGGTTTATGAGCAAATGGCAGAACCGAAATGGGTTCTTTGCATGGGAGCTTGTGCATCGAGCGGTGGTATATTCGATACGTATAGCGTTCTTCAAGGAATCGACCGTGTTATTCCAGTTGACGTTTACATCCCAGGCTGTCCTCCAAGACCAGAACAGGTGTTGGATGGTATCTTGAAAATTCAAGAACTCGCACGCAGCGAAAGCACCCGTCGTCGCGAAAGCCCAGAATACAAAGAAATGCTCGCTTCTTACGGCATCGAATAATAATAAGGAAATCCATGAGCGAACTATTAGAACGCATTCAGAATAAACTCAACAATGACCTCAATGGTGCAGTCGTATCCTCACAAATGGATTACGACTTTCCTGTTTTTATTGTAGAGAAAGCCAAAATTCATGATGTCCTTGAGACACTGAAAAATGATGGTTTTAAATACTTGACCACGATGTGTGGTATTCACTTCCCTGATAACACTGGTGGTGAATTTGCGATGATGTATCAATTACACAGCCTCGAGAGAAATGAGCGCATTCGCGTGAAGTGTTTTATGTCTGAAAAAGACCTAGACATGCCTACTGCGACTGACCTTTGGGCAAGTGCCAATTGGATGGAGCGTGAGGCTTTTGATTTCTACGGCTTCAAATTCAAAGGCCATCCAAACCTAAAGCGTATTCTAAATATGGATGAAATGAATTATCATCCATTAAGAAAAGAATATCCTTTGGAAGATGCATCACGTCACGATAAAGAGGATAAATATTTCGGAAGATAAGTTGGAATAAATAGATTAAAACATTGGAAAAAGTAACCACACCCACACCGGAATCTAAGGACTACTCGACCCTGAATCTAGGTCCAACCCACCCTGCTACGCACGGAATTTTCCAAAACATCTTGACGATGGATGGAGAAATTATTGTGAAGGCAGAATCCACTATTGGCTATATCCACCGCGCTTTTGAGAAACTCGCAGAGCGCAGACCATACAATCAAATTACGCCAATTACCGACCGTTTGAATTATTGCTCATCTCCTATCAACAATATGGGTTGGCACATGACGGTTGAAAAATTGATTGGCGCTGACATTCCAAAACGCGCGCAATATATGCGCGTCATCATTATGGAACTTGCACGTATCGCAGATCACGTGATTTGCAATACTGTAATTGCAGTTGACTCTGGAGCACTCTCTGGATTCTTATACATGTTCCAATGGAGGGAGAAAATCTATGAAATTTATGAGGCCATTTGCGGCGCTCGTCTCACTACCAATATTGGTCGCGTGGGTGGAATGGAAAGAGATTTTACTCCTGAAGTGATCGAGAAAATCAAAGCTTTTGTAAATGATTTTCCAAAAGCATTGGATGAATTCGATAGACTCGTAACACGTAACAGAATTTTCGTAGACCGCACCGTTGGTGCTGGTGCTATCACCGGCGAAAGAGCATTGGAGTATAGCTTCAGTGGTCCTAACCTTCGTGCAGCAGGCATCGACTATGATGTGCGTGTGATGAATCCATACTCTTCATATCAAGATTTTGACTTCAACATTCCAGTTGGAACAAGAGGTGATACTTACGACCGCTACATGGTGCGTATGGCTGAGATGAGAGAGAGTTTGAAGATTGTGAAGCAAGCAATAGAAAATCTTCCTTCGGGAAATTTCCACGCAGATGTTCCTGAATTCTATCTTCCAGCAAAAGAAGATGTGTATTCAAAAATGGAAGCGCTCATCTATCACTTCAAAATTGTGATGGGTGAAACAGATGTTCCTAAAGGAGAAGTTTATCATGCAGTGGAAGGTGGAAACGGTGAGTTAGGTTTCTACCTCATCAGTGACGGTGGACGCACACCATTCCGTTTGCACATGCGCAGACCTTGCTTCATTTTTTACCAAGCATATACAGAAATGATTTCAGGCGGACTTCTTTCAGATGCCATTCTTACTATGAGTAGTATGAATGTGATCGCAGGAGAATTAGACGCTTGATTTTAAAAATATAAACGATGCAAATCGATCAAAAAAGAGAGATCCGTTTCAGTGATGAAACAATGGCTACGGTGCAGAAGATCATGAAGCGCTACCCTGAAGGGCGCCAAAAGTCTGCATTGATTCCAGTTTTACACATTGCGCAAGCAGAATTCGATGGCTGGTTGAGCCCAGCTGTCATGGATTATGTAGCGTCAATTATCGGTATCCAACCTATCGAAGTTTATGAAGTAGCTTCGTTCTACTCTATGTTCAACATGAAGCCAGTAGGTAAATGCCTTATCGAGGTTTGCCGCACGAGCTCATGCTGGTTGATGGGTGCAGAAGATGTGGTAAAACACATCGAGAAAAAATTGAACATCAAAGATGGCGAAACTTCAGCGGACGGACAGTTCACATTGAAGACTGTTGAATGTCTTGGTTCATGCGGCACTGCTCCAATGATGCAGGTTGGCGCAGACTATTATGAGAATCTTACTTTGGAAAAAGTAGATTCACTTCTTGATCAATGGAAAGCAGAAGGTAAACGCAGCAGATATTGCTAATTATGGGAAAGAAATTATTACTCGAACACATTGATGTACCAGGTATTAATACCCTAAGCGTATATCGTTCAAAAGGCGGGTATGCCGCATTGGACAAAGCATTAAAGACAATGACACCAGACGCGGTGGTAGAAGAGGTAAAAGCTTCTGGACTACGCGGAAGAGGTGGAGCGGGATTCCCTACAGGAATGAAGTGGAGCTTCCTCGCAAAACCTGAAGGTGTGCCTCGCTATCTCGTTTGCAATGCAGACGAATCAGAGCCAGGAACTTTCAAGGACAGATACTTGATGGAAAAAATCCCTCATCTATTGATTGAAGGGATGATCACATCAAGCTTTGCACTGGGTGCAAAGTCTTCATACATCTATATCCGCGGAGAATATTTTTATGTTGCACGCATTCTTGAGCAAGCTATCGCCGAAGCTTACGAAGCTGGACTTCTAGGAAAGAACATTCTCAATTCTGGATTCGATCACGATTGCTATGTACAAGTTGGTGCGGGTGCATATATCTGTGGAGAAGAAACAGCATTACTAGAATCATTAGAAGGCAAGCGTGGTAACCCTCGTATTAAGCCTCCATTCCCTGCGGTGGCTGGTCTTTATGGCTGTCCAACTGTAGTAAACAATGTTGAAACAATCGCAGCAGTAGTTCCGATCGTAAACATGGGCGGCGCTGCATATGCAGGTATTGGTGTTGGAAAGAGCACAGGTACTAAATTGATTTCTGCATCAGGTCACATCAATAAGCCTGGTGTTTATGAAATCGAATTGGGCGTTCCTGTAGAAGAATTTATCTATAGCGATGAATATTGCGGAGGAATAAAAGGTGATAGAAAACTAAAAGCAGTTGTTGCTGGTGGTTCTTCTGTTCCAATTCTTCCAGCAGACTTAATATTAAAAACTGCCAATGGCGAGCCTCGTTTGATGTCTTACGAAAGCCTTGCTGATGGCGGATTTGCTTCAGGTACTATGTTGGGATCTGGTGGTTTTATCGTAATGGATGAAAGCACGAGCATCGTAAAAAATCTATATACATTCACGCGTTTCTATCATCACGAAAGCTGCGGACAATGCAGTCCTTGTCGTGAAGGAACAGGATGGATGGAAAAGATTCTTCACAAAATCCTTCATGGTCACGGTTCAATCAGCGATGTGGATCTTCTTTGGGACATCCAATCAAAGATTGAAGGAAAAACAATTTGTCCACTTGGAGATGCTGCCGCATGGCCTGTTGCTAGCGCAATTCGTCACTTCCGTGGAGAATTTGAAGAGTTCGTTAGAAATGGTCACTCGATTAAAGATGTGCGCCACTACTACCGATTAAACGGATTACCAGAACCTGCTTATTCATAATAAAATGGCAAAAGTTACTATCGACGATGTAACCATTGAAGTTCCAGACGGAACTACAATTTTACAAGCAGCAAGAATGATTGGTGGAGATCTAGTACCACCAGCCATGTGCTATTACTCTAAGTTAAAGACGAGCGGTGGATATTGTCGCACGTGTATCGTGAAGGTAGAACAAGGCTCTGCGAAAGATCCTCGTCCTATGCCGAAGCCTGTAGCTTCTTGCCGCACTACCGTTATGGATGGTATGGTGGTAAGAAACATTACTTCTCCTGAAGTATTGGAAGCGCGCTCTGGAGTAGTAGAATTCCTACTGATCAATCACCCACTCGACTGTCCAGTTTGTGACCAAGCTGGTGAGTGTCATCTGCAAGACCTTGCCTACGAGCACGGAAAAGAAGAAACACGTTACGAGTTTGAAAGACGCGAATTCGAACAAATTGATATTGGAGACAAAGTGCAGCTTCACATGAATCGCTGCATTCTTTGCTACCGTTGCGTGAAAGTTGCTGATCAACTTACAGATAGCCGCGTTCACGGAGTATTGAACAGAGGTGATGTCGCAGAAATTTCAACATACATCCAAAACAGCATTGAAAATGATTTCTCAGGAAACGTTATCGACGTTTGTCCTGTAGGAGCATTAACAGATAAGACTTTCCGCTTCAAGAGCCGTGTTTGGTATACCAAGCCAGTAGACGCTCATCGCGACTGTCCTCATTGCACCGGAAAAGTTCGTCTTTGGTACAAAGGCGATGATGTTCTTCGTGTCACTGCACGCAAGGATAAGTATGGTGAAGTAGAAGAATGGATTTGTAACGAATGCCGTTTCGATAAGAAAGCTACGAATGATTGGGTAATTGAAGGCCCTTCAAAAGTTGATCGTCACAGTGTGATTTCTGCTAATCATTATGAAAACCTTCGTGTATTGAAGGCGACGATTGACAGACAAAAAAAAGCACTTCCACATGGAGAGAAAGTTACTCTTGGCCATGGCGCTCTTGACCCTAATAATATTCACGGAAAATAATATTGCCACACTAAGAAATGGATCCTATTCTCTTATATAAAATTATTCTCTGTGTAATTGTGTTTGCGATATCGCTTGGTATTGCTGCATACATGACATGGGGAGAACGCAAGATTGCCGCAGTGCTTCAAGACCGCGTAGGTCCTGACCGTGCGGGACCCTTCGGATTGTTCCAGCCTCTTGCAGACGGATTGAAAATGTTCATGAAGGAAGAAATGATTCCTGGAGCTTCTAATAAGTTCCTTTTCATTCTCGCTCCTGGATTTTTCATGCTCACTGCATGTATGACAAGTGTGGTTATTCCATGGGGTAGCGGTATCGTTGTCAATGGAACTGCCTATCCAATGCAAATTACCGATATCAATATCGGCCTACTCTACTTACTCGGAGTAGTATCTATTGGTGTTTATGGTATCATGATCGGTGGTTGGGCATCAAACAACAAATACTCTTTGATGGGTGCTCTCAGAGCCTCATCTCAAATGATCTCTTACGAAGTAGCAATGGGTCTTGCACTCATCGCACTTGTAATGTGGACAGGAACACTTAGCCTTGGCGAAATTGCTCGTCAGCAAGATGCGGGTTGGGCAAACGTAGTTTACCAACCACTCGGATTTTTAATCTTCTTGATTTGTGCTTTCGCTGAAACCAACCGTGCGCCTTTCGACTTACCAGAAAGTGAATCAGAATTGGTGGGTGGTTATCACACAGAGTACAGCTCGATGAAATTAGGATTCTTCCTTTTCGCTGAGTACATCAACATGTTTATTTCATCTGCAGTTCTTGCTACACTTTACTGGGGCGGTTACAACTTCTCATTCCAGCACGAACTCGGATTGGAAGGCAACACACTCGCAATTATTCAGACCGTTGTCTTATTTGCAAAGATTCTCATCTTCATCTTTATCTTCATGTGGGTACGTTGGACACTTCCACGTTTCCGTTATGACCAATTGATGAATTTGGGATGGAAAGTATTGTTGCCATTGGCCATTGCAAATATTTTCATCACAGGAATTGGAATGTACTTATTTGGTAAACTAGGATAATATGCCACTTACAAATCGATCAGAAGTAGTTCAGCAAAGTGAACTCTCATGGAGTGAGAGACTCTACTTACCTGCGATATTAAAGGGAATGTTTATCACATTCACTCACTTATTCAAGCGCACACCTACTGTAAAATATCCTGAACAAAAAAGAGATATTGCTCCAGTATATCGCGGACAGCACGTATTAAAAAGAGACGATGCGGGTGCTGAAAGATGCACAGCATGCGGCCTTTGTGCAGTAGCTTGTCCAGCTGAGGCCATCACAATGGAGTCAGCAGAAAGAAAAAAAGGTGAAGAAAATCTTTATCGTGAAGAGAAGTACGCGAAGATCTATGAGATCAATATGCTTCGTTGTATCTTCTGTGGATTGTGCGAGGAAGCTTGCCCTAAAGAAGCTATCTTCTTGACAGACCGCATCGTTCCTACTACTTTCAACCGTGGAGAATTTATTTTCGGAAAAGACAAATTGGTTGAAACAATGGAAGAAAGAATTGATGTGAGCGATCGTCAACGTCCGGAAGTATTGAAATTCAAACAGGACAAAAAACACAAGCATAACAAAACCTTCCTCGATAAAGTTACGACAGCCAAAAGAGGTCACTAACCTTTACCTCACCAAAACACTACAATTATGCTCACCGAATACGCCTTTTGGTTCTTATCATTTCTCGCAGTATTTAGTGCATTGACAATGGTGGTTACCAAAAACCCTGTTTACAGTGTACTATCACTCATACTCACCTTCTTTTCTATAGCAGGTCACTACTTCTTGATGAATGCTCAATTCCTTGCAGCAGTTCACATCATAGTTTACGCTGGTGCAATCATGGTACTCTTCCTTTACGTCATCATGATGTTGAATTTGAATAAACTCGAAGACGAGAAAAAATCGCTCTTCATGAATTCACTCAGCGTCATTGCAGGATGTATCCTTGGATTTGTACTTCTTGCTGTTGTGAAAAGAACAGACGAACTAACGATTGTGGCCAAAGCTTCAAGCGCTGATGTTGGTCTTGTCGAAAATCTTGGAAATGCTCTTTACAAGGATTATCTACTTCCATTCGAAATGGCAAGTGTTCTTTTCCTTGCGGCTATGGTCGGAGCAGTTTATTTATCTAAAAAAGAAATGGTATGATGGAAATATTACCAAACGTAACTATCAACCACTACCTCATGTTGAGCGTAGCGTTGTTTACCATCGGAGCATTTGGAATTCTATTCCGTAGAAATGCAATCATCATGTTTATGTGTGTAGAGCTTATGCTTAATGCTGTAAACTTAACGCTTGTAGCTTTCTCAAAGCTATGGGGCGGAACTGATGCTCAAGTATTCGTATTCTTCATCATGGTGGTTGCTGCAGCAGAAGTTGCTGTCGGCTTGGCGATTCTCATGATGCTTTATAGAAACATGCACACCACTAGCACAGATGTGCTTGATAAACTAAAATGGTAATAGAAATCACATGGAAAAATTAGTCTCACTCATTCCTTTATTTCCACTAGTAGGATTTCTATACATTACCTTCTTTGGAAAAGGCCTTTCAAAAAATTTGATTGGTGGTATCGGCTCCGGCGCGATCTTCCTTTCATTTATTGTTTCAATTGCAGTCTTCACAACACAACTTCACGGAGGTAATCCAACCACTGTAAAAGTTTTAGACTGGATCACGGCTGGAACATTTGATATCGATATTGCATTTATCGTTGATCCTCTTAGCACTATTTACCTCCTCTTCATCACGGGAGTTGGTTTCTTGATTCACGTATATTCAATTGGATATATGCACGATGATGAAGGATTCAATCGCTTCATTGCTTATCTCAACTTCTTCGTATTCTTCATGCTTATCCTTGTATTAGGTGATAGCTATGTGACGATGTTCGTTGGTTGGGAAGGCGTTGGTCTGTGCTCATTCATGTTGATTGGCTTCTGGTACAAAGACATGAAGAATAATGATGCTGCTAAAAAAGCTTTCATCATCAACCGTATCGGTGACTTAGGATTGATCATCGGAATGTGTATCATCTTCTTCCAAACTGGAAGTTTGAAGTATGATGATTTATACATCACAGGTTCTGAAGCAAGTTCTCTTCAAGGTTGGTACTTGCATGCTGCTGCTATCTTCTTATTCATTGGAGCAATGGGTAAATCGGCACAGATTCCGCTTCACACTTGGTTACCAGATGCGATGGCGGGTCCAACTCCAGTGTCAGCTCTTATCCACGCTGCGACCATGGTTACCGCAGGTATCTACATGGTAGCGCGCAGTTCTGATCTTTTCAGCGCAAGCGACATCGCTTCCGATGTTGTTACATACGCTGGTATCCTCACTGCCATTCTTGGTGCGACAATCGCATTGACACAAAATGATATTAAGAAGGTCCTTGCCTACTCTACCGTCAGCCAACTTGGTTTGATGTTCGTAGCATTGGGATTAGGAGCATATAGCATTGCAGTATTCCACGTGATTACTCACGCATTCTTCAAGGCTCTTCTATTCTTAGGCTCAGGTTCTGTAATCCACGGAATGGGCGGAGAGCAAGATATTCGTCGTATGGGTGGTTTGAAAAAATACATGCCTACTACGCATATCACTTTCTTGATTGGAACAATTGCGATTTCAGGTATTCCACCTCTAGCGGGTTTCTTCTCAAAAGATCAAATCATCGCTGTTGCATTCGAAAACAATATGCTGATTTTCGTTCTTGCTTCTTTAGTAAGCGCGTTGACAGCTTTCTATATGTTCCGCTTGTACTATCTCACTTTCCATGGAAAATTCAGAGGTACGCATGACCAAGAGCATCACTTGCATGAATCACCTAAGGTGATGACCATTCCATTGGTTGTTCTTGCAGTATTGAGTATTGTAGGCGGATTCATCGGATTCCCGCACGCAGTTGGACACAGCATGCATGTACCACATTGGTTAGATCATTTCCTAGAGAAAACAGTGGTTATGCCATTCATGGAAGCTGACGTTGCTACTGAAAGCATTCTTATGATTGTTGCAACAGTCATAGCACTAGTAAGCACCTACTTTGCTTACAATATGTACAAGAAGAATGAAGAACTCGCTCTCGAAGATGATGAGATTGAATCGAGCACTCATCTGACATTGGTAAATAAATACTACATCGATGAGCTCTATGATAAAATCATTAGAAAACCTGTAGATCAGCTTAGCGCATTCATTGGAAAATTCATCGAACCAAATGTAGTGGATGGTCTCGTGAAGCAAGTCAGTGCAATTCCTCAAGGAATTGGTGCTGCTACGAAGCTCGTCCAAAACGGAAAAATGGTGATGTATATCCTTGCCATGATTATCGGACTTATTGTTCTCCTCATCACATTGATCTAATTACTAAACCGAACTTATAGAAGAATGTTAACCATTGCCCTCATAGCCTTACCAATTTTACTGGCAGCAGTGATCTTTATTCTCGGTGGAAAAGCCGCTAAGAATATCGCTCTCGGTGGATCGCTCGTACAATTGGCATTGACCATCTTCGCAGCTATTCAATTGCACCAAGGTCAGACTGCACTTCTCAACTTTAATCAAGCATGGATGGGTTCTATTGGAATCAACTTTGCTTTTTCATTGGATGGAATCAGCATTGTGCTTGCACTGCTCTCAGCGATTGTTTCTCCGCTCATCATTTATTCAACTTTTAGCAAGACTTTAAAAAACGCTTCCGTTTTTTATGGTTTGATTTTATTAATGTTGGGTAGTATGATGGGAGCGTTTCTTGCTGCCGACGCGTTCATCTTCTATATTTTCTACGAAATCGCATTGATCCCAATCTATTTCTTGATTCTCATTTGGGGACAAGGTGAAGATCGTGCTAAAGTGACTTTGAAGTTCTTCGTGTACACCATCTTCGGTAGCTTATTCATGTTGATCTCATTGCTCTACGTTTATCAGCACACCACTCCTCGTTCGTTTGCATTTGATGCGATGTATCAAGCAGGTCAAGCACTTTCTGTAGTTGAACAAGGTCTAGTCTTCGCCGGAATTTTTATTGCTTTTGCTGTAAAAATGCCTGTTTTCCCTTTCCATACTTGGCAGCCTTCGACCTACCAAGCGGCTCCGACTGCTGGTACTATGCTATTGGCTGCGATCATGCTAAAGATGGCTACTTATGGTCTTATTCGTCTAGTACTTCCTATGGTCCCTGATGGACTCTCTGAATACGGATCATGGGCAATTGGACTATCAGTGATTGGTATTGTCTATGGTTCTTTAATGGCCATTGCGCAAAAGAATTTCAAACTACTTATCGCTTACAGCTCAATCGCTCACGTTGGTTTGATCAGCGCCGGTATTCTTAGCGGAAACATCCAAGGCGTGCAGGGCGGACTTTTTGAAATGCTCTCACACGGAATTCTTGCCGTGGCTATGTTCTACGTGTATGACATGTTTGAATCTCGTCTAGGTCATGATGATATTAATAAAATGGGTGGTGTAAGAGATGGACATGCAACTTTTGCATTCCTCTACTTCGCACTCGTGATGGGCTCTGTAGCACTTCCATTCACAAGCGGATTCGTTGGAGAATTCTTATTGTTGATTGGCTTGTACCAAGCGAGCGGCTGGTTTGCAATTTTCGGCGGACTTACTGTTGTACTTGGTGCTGTTTATATGCTTCGCGCCTTCCAAAAAATGATGTTGGGACCTGCATCAGCTGTAACAACAGCATTCAGTCCTATGACCAAACAAGACAAAATCATTTTGATAGTATTGGTGGCACTCGTTGTCATCCTTGGAGTATATCCAGATCCTATCATGAAAATGTCTAACACCGCAGTTGAATCAATCCTCGCAACAATACGCTGATGAAAGAGCTTATCATCACCTCGCTTTTAGGTATATCTATCCTTGCCCTTGACATTGTTAAACTTCGCAAGGCAATACTTCCAGTAATCATTCTTGGTTTACTCGGAACAATTACCTCTTGTATTCTCGATTGGGGACACAATGAAAATCCATTCAACAACAACATGTTGTTGTTTGATAATTACGCACTCGGCTTTATCACCATTTTAAGTGCTGTAACACTTGTGTGGTTCCTTATCAGCACCGATCATTTCAACAGCAATGAATCACGTACTGATTTGTATGCGCTTGTTGCCTTCAGCTTTGCGGGTGCAATGATTCTTGCAGCGTATACCAATATGGTTATGCTATTCTTAGGAATAGAAATTTTATCTATTCCAATGTATGTGCTTGCTGCCAGCAATAAAAAAGAATTGATCTCCAATGAATCTGGATTCAAATACTTTTTCCTTGGAGCTCTTGCTAGTGCTATCCTACTATTCGGTATCGCTTTGATTTATGGTGCTACTGGAAGTTTTGATCTTCCAACCATTGCAAATGCTATTGGTACCAATGGTGCAGGTACTATTCTCACTGCCGGACTATTGATGATCATCGTTGGTTTCGCATTCAAAGTGAGTATTGCTCCTTTCCACCTTTGGGCTCCAGACGTTTACCAAGGAGCTCCAACGATGGTAACAGCGCTTATGTCAACACTTGTGAAAGGTGCCGCATTCGCTGCAATGTTCAAATTATTTGCTACTGCATTCGCTCCTACATTAGAATTTACCCAAACCATCTTCGTAGTGATGGCCATCATCACATTGCTTGCGTCTAATGCAATGGCTTCTATTCAAGCGAATACAAAACGTTTGTTGGCTTACTCAAGTATATCTCACGCTGCATTCATGCTATCTGCAGTAATGCTTGCAGATACTATCAGCCCTAGCATTTTGATGTACTATGTACTAGTATATAGTGTTTCTTCGATTGTAACGTTTGCTACTTTGTATCACATTTCTAAAGCACAAAACGGCGCTGAAGGATTTGATGCGTTCAAAGGTTTAGTGAAGCGCAATCCAGTTCTTGCAGGAGCCATGACGCTTGCACTTCTTTCGATGGCAGGTATTCCTCCATTAAGCGGCTTTATGGCGAAGTACTTCATCATTGGTGCTGTTATTCAAGCAGATCTGATTTGGTTGGCAGTAATCATGATTTTGAGCTCTGCGATCGGTATCTACTATTACTTGAAAATCATCATGGCAATGTTTACCCCAATTGAAAATGCGGGTAGAATTGTCATCACAGATTTACAACGCATTCTCTTCATCATCCTATCAGTGGCGATGGTTGCGCTATTCTTTGTAGCGGCTTTCGTTAAGTAAGTGATTATTTAGTAGAGAAGATCTCCGTAATTACCGCGACGTTGGAGCTTCAAGTCTTTCAGCAATGCTGATTTGATGTTGAGTTGAACCATGTACGAACGGCGCAATCCGAACGGAACCCATGTTCCTGTAAGTTCCCAGCAGTGAAGATCTACGGTCATTCCTATGGTTGTGGTCGTGAGCTTCTTTGTTTCGAATTCATATCCGCTATCAAAGCTCAAAGCTACCTTGCTGAAAAGATTTACATTGCCGCGGAAGGTTGCTGACTGGATGAGGTCTTTCTCGAAACTATCAATGGTAGTATTGAATGAATGAGCAACACGAAGATTGTAATTCAATGTCAAACTCCACGGAATAGAAAGGTCAATTAAACCTTCACGATTCTTATTTACAAAGTCTTCTTCTTCCTCGGTGCGATTATCCGCGCGGTTTGTATTATTGGTGCTCTGTCCACCTTTTAGGTCTGTCGATAATGCGATGGTCGTTCCTTCACTTCTCAGCCACTGTCCACCATTTTCCCAAAGAAATTGATTGATGTCTCTACCATCAGTATTTACTTCATAAAGCGAGTATGTAGAACTATATGTGATAGTAGTATTCTTGGCTATTGTTGTAAATGCGCTTACACTAAGATTGCTGAAATTCAATGAATCTGCAATCATATTATAACTGAGATTTGTTCTGAAGCTCTCTATCAATTTAACCTTCTTGTAAGCCACTTTCGCAGAAGATTTATCGCGCACTTTTGCCTCGATATTTTGGGTCATTCCGAAATTGATATTCCCCTGCTCTTGTGTATTGGAAGGAACAAACTTCGCAACATCCCAAGGACTATATCCTAAGAAGCTTCCATCCGCACCGTAATATCCAAAACGCTGCGTTGATGCATAAGGAGTGTAACTCACGCCAATGGTAGGCTGGATCATGTGTCGGAACGCCTTGATCTTAGCATCCGGATTCTTCATGATGTAGGTACCATAAACACGGAAGTTGAAAGAACCACTAGTATTCCATGTAAGGTTTTGTCTAAAGCCGTACAAAGTATCTGCTACCTGAACTCCTGAATTAGACAACGAGCGCTCGAGGTATTTAAATGTCCACAACCAATCAGCATTTAAGCTCGGGTTGAAGGTGATTCCTTTTGGTAATTTATAACTAGTGCTCAAGCTTGCGTTGTAGCGTGCACCATTTCTTGAAACACTATTTAAATAATTTAAATTATCAAAACGAAACTGTGTTTCATTAGCAGACACCGTATTTTCAAGAGCTGCGCTAGCATTTAGCCCCAGTGGATTTTTATCAAATACTTTCTTGAAAATATTGATCCTCGACATCGTCAAGGCCACTGCTGGCAGTGTTACGTTTACTTGTCTCGTCTGAGTATTCTGACTATGGCTTGCGCTCACCCCCAGAGCAAATGGACTTCCTGACCAAGATTTATTGTATTGAATCGCCGAATTAAAAGTACTAGACAAGAAGTCTGTCTGAGAAGAATTCAAGTTATTAGTAAAGTTTTGACTCGAACCCGCGTTCACGTTTGCGCTAAATCTTGAATTCGGTCGAGCCTTTGGATCTTGAGAGTGATTCCATTTGATATAAAAAGTACGCAGCTCAGTATCTGAATTCAACTCTGGAATGCCCTGTTTGCTCACCGTTCTACTGATATCGAAACTACCAAAATACTTGTAATTCTTTTTATAGGTGGTATTATTCCTCATCACCGAAGAACCTCTCGTATAGATATCGAATAGGAACTTTGTTTCCCATTTCTGATTTATGGGAATGTAGTAACCAAGGTTTTGTAAAAAGTAACCTCGTTCATTTCCGTTTCCATAACCTGGAAGGAGAATGCCATGAGTAGATTCTTTTTTATTCGGGAAAAAGCCAAACGGTACCGCTAAAGGGGTAGGTATCTTTCCAAACTTCAACACGAGCGGCCCTGAAACAACCTTTTCATCAGGCACTACAATCGCCTTTGATAAATGAAAATAATAGTGAGGCTTCGGATTATCGCAAGTCGTAAACTTTCCCTTTCCAATGTTAATCCAATCATTGCTTTGCTTTTTTGAAACACCCGCTAACAAGTAAGCCTCGCCTTCTTGTGTACGAGCACCGTAGCTCAAACCCTTCTTGGTCTTAAAGTTATAGGCCAATGAATCCTCATCAAACTGCGTTTCTTTATCCTTGAATACCGGGCGTCCGATTAAAGTACCGGTGCTATCAGGGATACCTTTTGCATAAGCAACGTACTCTTTGAAAGAGAATTCTATTCGAGCTGCCTTTACTTCTAAATCGCCATACTTCACATAAGATTCAAGACCGTAGAGATAAACTTTTTCGGCTTCCAAATCCATAACAGTGCTGTCCTTTCCGAAATAAATCACCTCTGCATCGAAACCAAAATCATCGGTATCTATAATAGAATCAGGATTGGCAACGTTGTTGGATGTGAGAATCTGCGTGGAGTCGGCTGGTTGCGTCTGTGAAAGACCCACCAGCGATAAGCTTATCAACACCAATAAGAGGATAAAACCGTATAAGCCGCGCTCCATGCGTGTTATAGAAAAATACTTTTGTAATATCAGCAGATTATCGGCCCCAAAGCTATGCATAAGGAAGCAACCACACACGAAAAGAGCACGCATTCATCCACAAAACGCAGCAAACGCATCGTTTTGGGATTTCTTGCCTTGGCCGCCATTTTTATTGCCGCCACCTCTAGTCCATTGAAAGACAGTAAAAAAACCTTCACTGTTGTCCTCGACGCAGGCCACGGAGGGAAGGATCCTGGTAACCTCGGCACTGGTCGTTTCAAGACTACTGAAAAAGACATTTCCCTCGCCGTGGTAATGGAACTCGGCAAATACATCCAACAAAATCACCCCGATGTAGAAATCGTTTACACCAGAAAAACGGACGTTTTCCCTACCCTCAACGAACGCGTGGTCATGGCCAATAAAGCGAACGCAGACCTTTTCATCTCTGTCCACTGCAATGCCAACGACAATAAAGAAGCCTTCGGCTCTGAAACATTTGTAATGGGACTACACAAGTCTGAAGAGAGCTTGAAAAACGCTATGCGGGAAAATGCTTCTATCTATTTAGAAGAAAATTATGAGAAAAATTACGCTGGTTTCGACCCTAAGAACCCCGACACCTATATCGCACTGAGCTTACGTGAGAATATTTTCCTAGATCAAAGCTTGAGTCTCGCGAAAGGCGTTCAAGATCAGTTTAGAACCAAGGTCGGACGCAAAGACCGCGGCGTCAAGCAAGCGGGATATTACGTGATCTCATTCACCAATATGCCTTCTGTGCTCGTTGAGCTCGGATTTTTAACAAATAAAACTGAAGAAGATTACCTTCAAAGTGAAGACGGAAAAGTGTACATGGCGAGCGCCATCTATCGCGCCTTCCGTGATTTTAAAGAAAAATCTGATAAAAAAACAGCAAGCAGAGAAGCTGCTAATAATGACACCACCACTCCTAAAACAGAATCAGGTACCACCACCTCCGCTAAATCTGAAATAAATTACACGGAAGTCTCACAGGGTATTAAGTTCCAAGTACAAATCCTAACATCTTCGAAGGCCATTCCGAAGAAATCATCTGAATTTAAAGGTTTGGATAAAGTTGAAGAGTACTTTAGCGGCAAGGTTTATAAATATATGGCGGGCTCCACACCTGACTTTCAAGAAGCAAAAGATTTGCAGAAAAAATTGAGAGAAATGGGCTTTAAAGACGCATTTATTGTGGCCTTTAAAAACGGTGAGCGAATGGACCTCAATGAGGCCATCCGTCAAACAACGAAGTAAGCATGAAAGTATCTAAAGAGTTTATCATTGGAGTAGTAGTGGTTCTTACCATCGCTATTCTTTACATGGGGGTAAACTATCTAAAAGGCATCAACCTTCTATCAAAGCAGCTCAAGTATTACGCGGTCTATGATAATGTTGCGGGGCTTACCGCTTCAAATGCCGTTATTCTCAATGGATATAAAATTGGTATTGTAAAAAAAGTAGGGATGCACCCGCGCGGCGACGGTAGTCTAGTGGTGGAAATCATCATCAATGACAGCGATCTTCAACTTCCCGCTGATACCAAACTTGAAATCTTCGACGCCGATCTATTTGGCGGAAAGGCAATTAGAATTGCTATGGGCGACAGTTCTGTATACGCTGCCGATAAAGACACCTTGAGTGGCACCATTGCTCTCGGACTCACGGAGAGCATTAAACAAGAAATTGAGCCTCTCAAAAAGAAAACAAGCGAACTCTTCGCCGGGATTGATTCAGTGATTAATAGTTTGAATTTGGTATTGGGTTCTGCAAACGAAAAGCAAGGTCTCTCAGCTATCTTCGGAAGTTTGAAGAATACCATGCAAAATCTCGAAAGCAGTACTGCAAAATTTGACCAATTACTTACAGACAATACTGGCAAGCTTTCAGACATTTTTACGAATGTTGAATCTATCACAGAGAATTTAAAAAACAACAACGAGACACTCACCAAAGCGATCACAAACATTGGAACTCTGAGTGATACGCTCGCAAAACTCGAACTCGCTACCACCATCCTGAGAGTAAATAAAGCACTCGGTAGTTTCGAAGAAGTAATGGCCAAAATAAACGAAGGTACCGGGACGGTCGGTCAGCTGGTGAATAATGATTCCCTTCATACCGAATTGGTCAATGCATCCCATAGTCTCGACCTTCTGCTCAATGACATGCGCATCCATCCAAAACGATATGTGAGTTTCTCACTCATTGGACGCAAGGATAAAACCGAAGCCATTTCCAAAAAAGACCTCGAAACGGTCAAAGATGGCGTGAAAGAAAACAACTAGTCATTACGCTAGTTTTACGGATAAGTCCGTAAGTTTGAATCCATAATTTAAAGCCTATGTTAGCTCAGGTACTTTTTCTAGTGCTCTTGGCAGTTGCCTCTTATTTTGCCTTTAAGCGTTTTCAATTTATCAAACGAAATATCAATCTTGGACACGATGTCCAAGTGGCGGGAGATAAATCTGAACGTTGGAAAACAATGTTCCGTGTGGCACTCGGTCAAGGAAAAATGTTTAACCGACCAATTGCGGCTATCCTTCACTTATTTGTGTATGTTGGATTTATCATCATCAATATCGAAGTAATCGAAATTCTCATCGATGGACTCTTCGGCACTCACCGTGTTCTTTCATTCCTAGGCCCTCTATACAGCTTTCTCATAGGATCATTTGAAATACTTGCCATTCTTGTTCTTGTAGGTGTATTTGCATTTTTAGCTAGAAGAAATATTCTCAAGATAAAGCGATTCCACATGCGCGAAATGACCGCATGGCCGAAGAATGACGCGAACATTATTTTGATCGCAGAAATTTTTATCATGAGCGCATTCTTACTCATGAATGCCAGCGATCTTTTGCTTCAACAAATGGGCAGCGAGCACTACCACGAAGCAGGTGCTTATCCCGTGAGCCAATTCATCGCTCCAATGCTAAGCAGTCTTTCAGAAGGCAGTCTTATTTTCATCGAGCGATTTACTTGGTGGTTTCACATCATTGCTATTTTCTGCTTCATCGTTTATTTATCCTACAGCAAACACTTACACATCATACTTGCTTTCCCAAACACTTGGTACAGCAAGCTCGAACCAGCGGGTACTTTCAACAACCTTGAATCCGTAACACGCGAGGTAAAATTGATGTTGGATCCAAACGCAGATCCCTACGCTGCAGCGCCCTCTACAGAAGGACCGCAGCGCTTTGGCGCAAAAGACATTTTCGATTTGAATTGGGTTCAATTGATGAACGCGTACTCTTGCACCGAGTGCGGAAGATGTACTTCATCATGTCCAGCCAATCAAACAGGAAAACTTCTTTCTCCAAGAAAGATCATGATGGATACACGCGATCGTATGGAAGAAGTCGGTCGCTTGATGGACGCCAACGGTGGGGAGTGGAAGGAAGATGGCAAATCACTTATTAGAGATTATATCACAGAAGAAGAACTTTGGGCATGCACCTCCTGCAACGCATGCACAGAAGCTTGTCCTGTCAATATAAATCCATTAGAGATTATCGTCGATTTAAGACGTTATCTCATCATGGAAGAATCAAAGTCACCGGATAGCATCACGGTGATGTTTAACAACATCGAAAACAATGGAGCGCCGTGGGCATTTGCTGCCAGCGATCGCGACAATTGGAGAAACTCTTAACACAAATGGCAAACGAAGAATTGTTGCAGGATGCCGAGGAGAACGGCAAAAAAATATCTCCCATCCTTCCCGCTCACATCAAGAATTTCTTGATTGACATTGACGGCACTGTTGGAGAAGACATTCCCAATGAAGAACCAGAGCGTATGGAAGATGCTGCTGTCTATCCAGATGCACTTCAAAAGTGTAATCAATGGTATGATGAAGGACATGTTATTTATTTCTTCACATCGCGCACCGAAGCACATCGAGAAGTGACGGAGAGATGGCTGAAAAAATGTGGATTTAAATACCACGGAATTATCTTCGGAAAACCACGTGGAGGCAATTATCATTGGATCGACAACCACATGGTACGTGCCACTCGCTTCGAAGGAAAATTTACTGATTTAGTAGAAAAAGAAATGGTGATTCAAGTATTCAAAGAATGATTTTGAATCGATAAAAAAAGAGATATGAGTCAAGAACTTCAAGTAAAAACAATGGCCGAATGCCTTGCTAATGGCGAGGTTCCAGAAGTATTATTCTGGGTAGGTTGCGCAGGAAGCTTTGATGATCGAGCAAAGAAAATCACCAAAGCCATCGCCAAAATTCTTCAACATTGTCAAGTATCCTTCGCGATTCTCGGTGGTGAAGAATCATGCACGGGTGATCCTGCGAAGCGCGCCGGTAACGAATTTCTTTTCCAAATGATGGCGATGCAAAACATCGCTGTACTCAATGGATATGAAGTAAAAAAAATCGTGACAGGCTGTCCTCATTGTTTCAACACTTTAAAAAATGAGTACCCACAATTAGGTGGGACTTATGAAGTGGTTCACCACACCCAACTCATCAATCAATTGATTGCTGAAGGTCGCATCACGATCAAAGACGGTGGCGAATTCAAAGGCAAGCGTATCACTTTCCATGACCCATGTTATTTAGGACGTGGCAACAATATTTACGATGCACCTCGTGAACTCCTTTCTACACTCGATGCGGAATTAGTGGAAATGAAGAGATCAAAAGCAAATGGTCTTTGCTGCGGCGCAGGCGGTGCTCAAATGTTCAAAGAAGCCGAACCAGGAAACAAAGAAGTCAACGTTGAAAGAACTGAGGATGCGATTGAAGCTAAAGCAACTGTCATTGCCACGGGTTGTCCTTTCTGCAACACTATGATGACCGACGGTGTAAAGCACTTTGAAAAAGAATCAGAAATGGTCGTTCGCGATATCGCTGAATTGATCGCAAACGCAGCGGATCTATAAATATCACTACTCAACAACCAACACTCACTAATATGAAATTACTCGAAGGAAAAGTTGCTATCATCACCGGTGCTTCTCGTGGTATCGGAAAAGGAATTGCTCAGAAGTTTATCGAGCAAGGAGCAACAGTAGTTTTCACTTATGCCTCATCTGAAGAAAAGGCAAGAGCCCTCGAAGCTGAACTTACTGCTCAGGGTGGAATTGCAAAAGGATATAAAAGCGACGCTGCCAACTTCGAAGCTGCTCACGCTTTGATCGATGAAGTAGTAAAGGAATTTGGAACAGTAGATATTCTCGTGAATAACGCTGGCATCACAAGAGATAATTTGCTCATGAGAATGAGCGAAGAGCAATGGGATGAAATCATGACTGTCAATTTGAAATCTGTATTCAATTTGACAAAAGCAGTGATCAAGCCCATGCTGAAAGCGAAGTCTGGCTCTATCATCAATATGAGCTCAGTAGTAGGCGTGAAAGGAAATGCAGGTCAAGCAAACTACGCTGCTTCTAAAGCTGGTATCATTGGTTTCACAAAAAGTGTTGCTGCTGAACTAGGTTCTAGAAACATTCGTTGCAATGCCATCGCTCCAGGTTTCATTGAAACAGAAATGACCGGTGCTTTGGATGAAAAAGTAGTACAACAATGGCGCGATGCTATTCCATTGAAGCGCGGTGGTTCTGCAGAAGACGTTGCAAATGCTACTCTTTTCTTAGCATCAAATATGAGTGCATACGTGACAGGACAAACCTTGCACGTGTGCGGCGGAATGCTGATGTAACCAAGAACTATCCCTCGCTATATTCTTCTAAATGTTCGCTTCGCTTCCATTTAAAAGAACAACGCTCGGGAACCAGTAACCAAGAACAAATATGACCATCATTACAGACGCACCTTCATGGCTTATTCTTGCCTGCATTCTTATGGGTGCGGTGTATGCTGGCGCGTTGTATTTTAAAGATCGATTTAATAGAACCTACGGAAGTAGGCTCGCAGGATTATTAGCAGCGATGAGGTTTGGCGTTGTCACCCTCATCGCTTTCTTTCTTTTAAAACCACTCATTAAAACCATTCAAAGAGAGGTCGAGAAACCTATCATCATCATTGCTCAAGACAACTCACAGTCGCTTTCATTGGTGAAAGACAGCGCGATGTACAAGACCACTTACCTCGATCAACTAAAGTCTCTGAAGGATGCATTGGGTGAAGATTACGACGTACGCTCCTACTCTTTCGGTGATCAAATTCGAGAAGGACTTGATAGCATTTCTCTGCAAGAAAAAGAAACCAATTTCTCTGGACTACTAGAGGAAATCAATACAAAATTTGCAGGAAGAAATCTGGGAGCGTTGATCATTGGAAGTGATGGTATTTATAACAAAGGCAGCAATCCTGTTTACTCATATAATAAGCTCAATGCTCCTGTCTACACCGTTGCTCTAGGAGATACCACTGTCAGAAAAGATGCACTTATCGCCGAAGTTGCGGCAAATAGATTGGCTTATCTCAATAATAAATTCCCAATAAGCATCTCAGTTGAGGGACGCAAATGCGCAGGAGAAACGGTGCAAGTAACCGTTTCACACAAAGGCAATACTGTATTTTCTCAGCCCATCACATTTGATGGCAATAGAAGCTCCAAAACCATTGACATCACACAAGATGCAAAAACAGTAGGATTACAGAAGTACACAGTCACTATTTCTAACTTGAATGGAGAAATCACCTATGCGAATAATCGAAAGGATGTCTTCATTGAAGTTCTTGATAGCAGACAAAAAGTATTAATCCTCGCAGCCACTCCTCACCCTGATGTGAATGCAATGCGTGAGGCAATTGCGAGCAACGACGCTTATTCCATCAGCACAGAACTTGTCAGTAAATTCAATGGAAATATTAATGATTATAATTTAATTATTTACCATCAACTTCCTTCTTCAGGATCACAAGGATTGAATTTTGTAAAAAACGCTATTGATCAAAATATACCTGCTCTATTTATTTGGGGCGCGAATACTGATTTCAATGCATTTAATACGCTTGGTTTAGGTTATTCTTTGTCGGGATATAGAAACACTAATACAGACATCAACGCCGCTGTAATGGAAGGCTATTCGCTATTCCAAATAGAGAAGATCACCGCTGATCTCATAGCTACCGCTCCTCCACTTTCAGTGCCATTTGGAGATTTCGAAGTATCACCTGGAGCAAATATTTTCGTTCGTCAACAAGTAGGTCAAATTTCTACGAGCAAACCATTAATTGCTTTCAATAAAAAGAATGAAAATAAAATTGGATTGATAGCAGGTGAAGGAATTTGGCGCTGGAGAATCAACGCATTCCGTCAATTCGAAACACATGATGTCTTTAATGGAATGGTCTCGAAGATGGTACAATACCTCGCTTCAAAAGAAGACAAATCACTTTTCCGTGTAAACGGTCCTACAGATTTTCCTGAAAATATTGCCATCACTTTTGATGCAGAATTGTACAACGCTTCTTACGAAGCAGTCATAGACAAAGAAATTTCAATGGTGATTAAAAATGAAGAGGGTCGTGAATTCCCTTACACATTCTCACCAATGAATGGTCGCTATAAACTCAACGCAGGAAGCCTTCCCGTAGGAAACTACACATACGTTGCGTCCACAGTAAGCGAAGGTCAAACATTAAAAGAAGTTGGTGAATTCAGCGTAAGTCCACTTCAAGCAGAATTGACCAATACCATTGCTGATCACAAACTACTCGCACAATTTGCAAGAGAAAACGGCGGTGAAATGGTTTATCATGATGCTGTAAATTCTCTAGCAGAAAAAATCAAAGCTCGCGAAGAAATCACCTCTGTTTCTTACGAAACAAAGCAGTTGAATGACTTGATCAATTTTCGTTGGTTACTCTTTTTAATTCTTCTCCTACTCGGAGGAGAATGGCTCTTGCGTAAGCGTGCAGGAACATATTAATATCCATAATTACATTCCTCTTGGTACTTAAAATTGGTGGCGTTCCTGAACATTTCAATCTCCCATGGCAATTAGCCTTGGAACAAGGATTGTTTTCACAATTCGGACTTCAAGTGGAATGGACCTATTACGCAGGAGGCACAGGCGCGATGACCGCCGCGTTGGACCGTGGAGATCTCGATATGGCTGTTCTTCTAACAGAAGGATTTTTGAGTGCGGTAAACAATGGACTCCAAGCAAAAATTGTCAAGACCTACATCGAGTCTCCACTCGTTTGGGGAATCTATACTGGCGCAGAAAACCCATTGCAGGAATGGGAAGAAAAGTCTGACTTAAGATATGCTGTATCCCGCATGGGAAGCGGATCACACCTGATGGCTATGATCCATGCGAAACAACGATCATTTGAGATTTCTCCCTCACAATTCCAAATCGTACAAAGCCTACACGGCGGACTCGACGCTTTGACACATTTAGAAAGTGATATCTTTTATTGGGAAAAATTCATGACGCGCCCCTTTGTAAAATCGGGACAACTCAGAATGGTCGGTGAATTTCAAGCACCATGGTCTGGCTTCTTAATCGTGGCATCTAATAATGCTCTGAAAGAAAAAGAAACCCGAATCAAAGCCATGTTAGACAGCATGATTCCAGCATGTATTGACTTCAAGGAAAATCACACAAGTTTGCGACAACTTCGCAATCGCTTTGAGATGACAGAACAAGAAGCCATTGCGTGGCTTGATGACACCCTTTGGAACAACACCTTCGTCATTGATTTAAAAAGCCTAGAAAACGCACGCACCGCGCTTTCAGCCATTGGAAGTTGTAATGCTGACCTCGATCTAAGAAGTATCCTCGCTGATTGGTTAGTGATTAAATAATCACTTTTCAAACTTTAATTTTTTCTTACTAAAAGCTTCAAGAACTTTCGGTAATGCCGAAGGCCCAACGCCATGCCATGAAAGAAAATCTTCTTGAGTTACGGTAGCAAGCTCTTTCAAAGTCTTGATGCCTTTAGCAGCAATTGCCCGCTGCGCTGGAGCACTAAGCATCTTAAAGGAAGCCTTCTCTTCATTTTCTTGCAATCTAAACTTTGTAATTTTCTTGATTAAAGCTTTCGGCAATTTCTTCTCGAAAGGAAACTGTATAGCACCTTTGGAATAAGTATAATTTTCCAATTCACTTTCAAACGCTACAATTCCTGAAGGAGATGGATAAAATCCGAGGTGAGATTTAGCGGGAGCATAGTGTACCAAATTACCATAGTAATCCAGTGTAGGCATTCCATAGCTCAGCTTCTCCTCGGCTTCACTTGCACATTCATGCATGATTTCACGCATCTCTTCCAAACGTTGCTTTGCAATACCATCGTACTTCGAAATGTATGCGTCGATTTCTTTAGACTTTTTCATGTAGTGAGTGATGAACTATAATTTCTTGAATGTCTTTGTATTTAAACTGAATTTTAAAGTTAGTAAAAAAGATCTTCCATCAGATGGCCAAACACCTGGACCGGGGTATAGCTGTGGTCGTTTAGTGAAATAACTTTTATCAAGAACATTACTAACGTTAGCAGAGATTGAAATTTCGGGAATGATCTGCCACTCTCCATTAATATCCCACAACCCATAAGATGGAACGAGTCCCGCAGCGGCATTTCTTGTTGGCGTGATTGTATTTAATGCATCTGCAAAACTCTCATCTACGTAGCTGTACAGCAAGCCAAACTTCCATTTATCGCCATATAATTTCAACCCATTTCTGCTCATCCATCGAGGAGTACTTTCCACATAATTACCCGATACATCGATGTTCTGAAAACCATTGCGAACGGTGGCGTCTACATATTTCGACTCCATGAATGATGACGAGGTAAAGACTTCCACTCCCAATTTTCGCAACAATCTCTTTTTGTATTGAAAAAATAATTCTATTCCCTTCGTTTCGCTATCACCAATATTGGTGCGATAAATCACAAGATTTCCCTCCTCATCCGAAAAAGCCAGACTACCTAATCGATTTTGATAGTTTAAGTAAAATGCCGAAACATCCCAACTGAACACCCCACGCCGGCCCCGGAATCCGACTTCTGCGTTGTATCCTTTCGCATCTTCCAACTCTTTATCCACTACCTCCAAAGTAGAACCTGGAATTATATCCTTTAATATAACAGGACGATAAGCCTGTGAAGCACCACCGTAAAATTCGATCTCATAATTTAAATGATACTGAAAGCTCCCTCCGAAAAGAGGATATTGGTGTTTAATTATATTTTTAAAAGCCTCTTCGTTGTAGTAAGATGTGCTTCCATTAAAAACACTTTCACCATTTTCATAACGTAATGCGAGATTAAATAAGAATTTTTTTTCCCAATTAAATCCCTGCTCCACATAAACAGCAATATTCTGTGTCTTGTAGTGGATATCTCTTCCCCACCCTGGTTGAACTAGTGAAAGATCATAGTCAGATCCTGTGGTGCCTCTACCCAACTGTCGTCGATTTAAATCATTGTTCATGTACTGAACACCCGCAGCGGTAGTAGATTGCCAGCCCCACAGTGAAAACTGCAACAGATATCGAAGCTCGTTGGTGAAACTATTAAACGTATCAATGTCTACTTGTCGATTTGCATAGTCTCCAGTAACTGAAGAAACAGTGTCTGGAACGTTTGCGGGGCGGTCAAACATGACACTGCTCCTATTACCAACAACTGCTGATGAAATAAACTCGATATCCGAATAACTACCCAAATTCCAATTCAATTTAAATGAAGGAACAAAAATTTCTGGACTGTAATAATTTCTTGAGCGAGTTGAAGTAGTTGGTTTAACGGCAAACAAACTATCAGTCAACGCTCCTGGAACTTTGGTTAAATAATAACTCCTCGTTAATTCTAACTTTAATTTCACTTTCTGATTCACATCATAAAAAAGAGAAAGATTTTGAGCATCAAAGTTTGAAGAAGCATTCGATCTGTAACCATCACTTTCTTTCTGATTTACCCAGAAGAAATATCTCAACTTTCCTGTCTTGCCCGAGGCGTTCACATGATAGCCGCGCAATCCAAAGGACCCCATGGTAGTGTATATTTCTGTCGAGAAAGGATATCTTTCATCTGGAGATTTATTCACATAATTAATCATGCCCCCGAATTGTGCTCCGTACTGCAAGGAACCGGTTCCACGCACCAATTCCACACGCTCTACTGCTTCCAATGGAATATTATAATGACTCGCAGGATAGCCATACATATCAGAGTTAGTAATTACTCCATCTTTCCGAATATTAAACTCCCAACCTCGATGTGCATCTAGTCCGCGCGTGGAAATATTCACTTGATTGCCCGTTCCATCCATATCGTAAACAAACAACCCTGGCACCTTTGCGAAAATTTGCCTGCCGCACTTCGCTGCCAAAGGCAATGGACTTTGATCAAGTTTAATGACCTCACTTTTTTTCCCAGAAAAATTATATGTTCCTCTTGTATCAGGCAATTTCTCAAATTTTTCAAGCAATGGCATAATAAGGATTTCCTTTTGAAGAAAACCTTCAATAGTCGAATCGACGGGCGTTTGAGCTGTCAATGTTAAAGAAATTAATAGGCCTACCACCGATAAAATCGGTAAACGAAATGGCATAAGATGAGGTGTTAGTTATATCAAAGATAAAAACTTGATTCCTTGAATGTTGTATTTTCGCTTTTTATTCAAAAATGGAATTTCTAATAATACTCATTCTGATTCTCCTCAATGGAGTGTTTTCAATGAGTGAAATAGCGCTTGTTTCCGCTCGTAAAAGCAAACTTGAAAGTGCAGCGAAACGCGGTGATAAAAACGCCAAAATCGCGCTCGACACTGCCAATGCGCCCAACAGATTTTTCTCCACTGTTCAAATAGGCATTACCCTCATCGGTATTCTAACAGGGGTGTTCTCTGGAGAAAACATGACCAAAGACTTATCGGCTTGGTTTGCATCATGGGAATCATTGGCAAAGTATGCAGACACCCTTGCAGTGCTTGTCGTTGTTGTCATCATCACTTTCCTTTCGCTTGTACTTGGTGAACTTGTTCCGAAACGTGTAGGCCTCACCAATCCCGAAGCGATATCCAAGGCTGTAGCGCGACCAATGCGCGTGCTCACTCTCCTTACTTCTCCATTCGTTTGGTCGCTCACATTCACCTCCGATTTTCTATTGAAAATAATGCGCGTGAAACAGTCTTCTGATTCTAAGATTACTGAAGAAGAAATTAAGGCAATCATTCAAGAAGGAAAGGAAGTAGGCGAAATCGATGAGATCGAACAAGACATCGTAGAAAGAGTATTCAACCTCGGCGACCGACGCGTTTCATCCCTCATGACCTATCGCAAAGATGTCATTTTAATTGACGCGCATGCTAAAAAGGAAGAGGTTCGTGAAATCGTGAATGATGAAATGCACTCTACCTACCCTGTCTATGAAGAAGAAACAGATAATTTGATTGGTGTTGTTCAACTAAAAGACCTTTTCCGTCACATCGATGATCCGAATTTTAAAATCATCAATCACATCAAAACACCACAATACATAGCAGAGCAGTTGTCAGCCTATGAAACGCTCACGCTATTCAAAACAAGCGGAGTTCACTTCGGTATTGTGATCGATGAATTCGGACAAATGCAAGGAATTGTGACCATGAACGACCTTCTAGAAGCCTTGGTGGGCGACCCTTCTGAGTTCCATGCGGATGAATATACCTTCACGCAACGAGAAGACGGTTCCTGGCTCGTAGATGGTCAGTACCCTCTTGCTGATTTCCTTCGTAGATTTGAGATGGAAGAAATGATTTCTGAATTCCCATTCAATACGATCAGTGGATTAATTCTACATGAATTAAGAGCGCTACCTAAAGTGGGACAGAAATTAGATTGGATGAACTTCAGTATTGAAGTGGTCGATATGGATATGGCCAGAATTGATAAGGTTTTGGTGCGATCGAAAATTGATTAATGAATGAAGAAAATACTTTTAGTAGAAGACGATGCCAATGTAGTTAGTTTCATCATGAAAGGTTTGACAGAAGAAAACTTCAACGTTTCTGTTGCCTTTGATGGAACCACAGGAATTGACATGGCTTCACTAAACGCATTCGACCTTATCATTCTCGACATCATGCTTCCCGGCACCAACGGGCTTGAAGTCTGTAAATCCCTTCGCAGCAAGGGAATCAACGCGCCGATTCTATTCCTCACGGCTCTCAACACCAGCGAGAATATCGCTCTCGGACTCAACTCTGGAGCGGATGATTATCTGGCAAAACCATTCAAGTTTATTGAACTTGTTGCCCGTGTCAATGCACTAATTCGTCGCAGTGGAAATACCCAACATGAAGCCACCGACGCTCCGCACACATTTCAATTCTCCAACCTCGCAGTAGATGATTCGGCTAAAAAAGTAACGCGCAACGGCGAAGAGATAAACCTCACAGCTACCGAATACAGACTTCTATTACTCCTATTAAAAAACAAGGGCCGCGTGCTATCCAGAGCCGAGCTCCTCGAAGGAGCATGGGACATCCACTATAATCTTTCCACGAATGTGGTCGATGTATATATTAATTATTTGAGAAAAAAAATGGATACGCACTTTGAACCAAAGCTTATCCACACCATTATAGGAATGGGCTATGTAATGAAGGAAGCATGAAAACAAAACAAAAGATAGCACTCTACCTCATCAGCACAAATGTGGCGCTATTGCTGATTTTTGGTGCGAGTATCTACTATTTTTTGTACACCTATTCTTACAATGATTTCTACAAAAGACTTCAAGCTCGAGCGAGCATTTCTTCACAGTACAATCTTTCCTCAGACAATTTAAATGCGGAATCTCTTAAAGCAGTACGTGAAGAACATTTGGAGAAATTACTAGACGAAAAAGAATACATCATCGCTCTAACCGAGGATCCCGCTTCTGAACAAGCAGCCATCGATCATGGCTTACCAGCCTCGCTGATTCAGGAAATAAAATCTACCGGCTCAGGAAAACTTCAAATCGACGACACATTTTATGCAGGCAGACTAGATACCTATGAGCAAAAACAATACATCGTTGCAATATCAGCTAGGAATTATTATGCCTCGAATCACCTATTATTTCTACGAAACAGCATTCTTATCGCCATTGTACTAATCATCATCATCAATGTCTATTTGAGTTTTTATTTTTCAAAACACTTCTTTGATCCTGTAAAAAAAATCACAGAAAAAGTAAAAGAAATTAGTTCGGAAAACATTTATCAGCGGATAGAAGAAAGAGTGGATGATAATGAAATTAGTCAGCTCATCTCCACCTTCAATAACTTGCTCAATCGTCTGGAAACTGCTTTTGAAACGCAACGTGGATTTATTAGCAATGCATCTCATGAATTCGGTACTCCCCTCACCTTCATTATGGGAGAGGCTGAAGTAACACTCAAAAAAGAGCGAACACCCGAGGAATATCAAAAATCGCTAAAGTCTATCTTGAGTCAAGCAGAACGGTTGAATCAGATCACGCAATCGCTTCTGTTTCTTGCGCAAACGGGATATAAAAATAAGAGCATTCACTTCGAAATCTTGCGCAGCGATGAAATGATTTGGCAAGCAAAAGAAATTGTAGATACCCTGCACCCGAGAAATCAATTATTGATTGATTTTAATTTACTCCCAGAAAATCCTATTAAATTAAAAATTAAAGGCAGTCGCCAACTCATCTCGTTGGCCCTAGTCAATGTGATGTCAAATGCGTGCAAATATGGCAACCATAAATCTTCATTTGTAAGCCTGGCTTCAAGCGACAATCACGTTATCATCATTGTAAAAGATCAAGGCATAGGAATTCCGAATACTGAACTCCAATTTGTTTACGATCCCTTCTTCCGGGCATCCAATACACATTCTTACGAAGGCTATGGAATTGGACTTCCGTTGACTAGAAACATTTTGAGAATGCACAATGGAACCATTCATGTGTTTTCTCAGGAAAACGAAGGGACTACTGTAGAAATTAAAATCCCATTAGCTTTTATAGAAAGTTAAGCTCAATTCTAATGAGATTCTAATCTCATCCTCATTTCCTTTTAAAACCAGTCTTTTATCCTTGTTGTGTAAAACGACGCATATGGAAAAGACGATTCTCATCCCCACTGATTTCAGTGTGGAATCACTCAATACTTTGAAAGTAGCCCTCAGTGAAGACAATCACACGGAGCTACATGTCATCCTGATGTGCGGTGAATATCTTAATGACTCCATTTCGGACCTGCTATTCTATTCTCGCGAGAGAAGTTTGACCAAACTCCTTACGCCAGAATTCAATGAAGCCATTTCCATTTTAAAAAATCGTTTTGAGAAAAAAATTCTCTCCCTAAAGGTTGAATTATTTAATGGTGCTACCTCGCGTTCGTTGAGCAACTTCATGCAAGCTCGAAACGTGGAGCAGGTATTCGTCCCAAGAAACTATGAACTGCGTTATTCAAAAAATCTATTTGATATCATACCTTATTTGAAACAAACACGCGCTCACATTTTTGAGACGCAATGGGAATCAAATATTTCTAATTCAAATGGAGATCATTTAAATGCAATATTTTATTAATTAATAACCCAAAGCATACGCCTAAATACACCGCTGTCGAATTAAGGTACCGACAGCAACTAGGGTTATAGTGGTGAGAAGGTGCGTTGAGTATAATTCATAAGAATTTGCTCTCGCACCTTTTCTGTATTTTCGCACTATGATAAAGAAACTCTGGTCGAAGCGCTTTGTGCGCATCCTCACCTATTTCCTCGCTGTATGCATTCTACTATTCGCATTCCGCGGTCCTATTTTGCGCAGCATGGGCAGATATCTCGTGGCGCAAGATGCTTGGGAACCCACACAATTAGTGGTAGTATTAGGTGGCAATAGCTACGAACGTGGTTTGGCCGCGGTAGATATCGCACAGCAACATCCAGAAGTGAAATTTCTAGCAACGGGCGGCAATCGTCCGATGCAAATCTTGGCGCTCGACACTTCAATGTTTGAAGCAGAACTCACACGACATTGGATGGTGAAAAAAGGAGTAGATCCATCACGCATCGACATCCTCACCAGCGCCACAAGCACCGGTGAAGAAGCAGATGAAGTGTTGACTTTTTGTAAAAAATACAATATCTCCCACGTAACCATCGTCAGCAGCACCTATCACCTTCGCCGCGTCAAATGGATCTTTCACGATCTTTTTGAAGAAAATGGAATCACTACAAAATACTACGGTGCGAATTCCGAAGGTTTTACACCAGACACATGGTGGCAAAATGAGGAAGGCCTCATTGTAACCAACAATGAATACGTGAAGCTTTTATATTATATGGTCAAATAAAATTAGTCGATGAAAATAGAAATCGACGCAACTGCGTAGACATTATCATTCACGTAATCATCACCGCGGCGATACTCTTTTCCTTGAGAGCGCAGCCAACGCGTTTCCATGCGGCATGCAATGCGCTTGCTCGGTTTAAAATCAAAATTGATAGAAGAACCTTGCGTTACAAATCCATCGTCATCTCTTGAAGACACGACTACTTGATTTTTATCCTCATAGAATTCTCCCCTTACCGCTACAGCCCACTTATCCGACATTTGATAGCGAACAATCACCACGGGAGTGTACCACAATTGATAAAAGTCGCTATCCTTTAATTCTTGTTGTCCCCCAACGTCAATTGCGGCAGTCAATCCCAAGCGTTTTGTCAATTGAAATTGGCCATAGAGGTTACTGAAATATCTCATGCGACGATTTGAATCTGGAAGGTCAGAACCCGCATAGGTGGCCCATCCAACAGTTGTCTTCTTTGAAGGAGTGTATTTTAATAGCGTTGAAATACTAGGACGATTGTTACCTGTAGATTTAACGATGCGTTGCCATCCATTCGTCAACATGACCATCGCTTCCCACTTTTCGTTGGGTTGATAGGTAATTTTTCCACCCGACATATAATATGGACTATACTCCGCCATAAATGAGCGCGTGAGCGTCCAGTTGTCGAAGGACACGATAGATTCAAATCCGATGTGTGAATTGAATATCCCCGCATCGAGCCACCATGTATTTTTTTTATTCAAAGCGATTCCGACATTCGCTTCCATCACATTTCGAAATAAACTTTCATCCGGTGTAGTGCTATAATTTAGGATGGGATAAAGTCCCGCTTGCAGCGCCACATTTCCGCGATACTTGGCATGCTTCAAATTTGCCTTCAGCATAGCGTGATTCAGCCCCAATTCATTGTGGCGTGTATAGTTTACACCTTGATAATAAAGATAGCGTTCGTCAGGTTGGTTTGCAGAGTAGGCATAGAAAGCCTCAGCAAATGCCGACCAGTTGATAGTGGGGTCACCGGACCATGCAGAATCACTTTGAGCATTAGAAAAAATCGAAATAAATCCGATGAAGAGAGATAGTATATTTTTTTTCATAAAAAGGTTAAGGTTTAATCATTGACCTCACAAAACTAATAAACCTCCCATCCCCACCCCCACCATTCCGAAATAATCGAAAAACACACGCAGAGGCAAGGGACAAGCGACAAATGACAAATGACAAATGACAAGGGACAAATAAAGTGACGAGATACTAGTGACGAGATACTAGAGTAGTGACTAATGATATAGAGATACAGTCCTAAATCACAAATGTTAAATTAGTCATCTTTTGTTTGTTCGTTTGAGAATTTATTATATTTGATTCACTTAATCAAAATTAATAAGCATGAAAACTCAACCAAACTCAATGGCCAAGTCTTTTGGTTTTTCAATCCATTATTTTCTAATTTTATTCCTCACAAATTGCATAGCACTTGTTGGATTCGCCCAACAGGATAGTATTTCAACATATTCTTCATTTGGAATTTTCGATCAACTCACTGATCGTTTCGGTCATACGGCAACATGGAATGACTTGCTTATTGGCGATGATTCCTCATCATCAAAATTGACCAGTACAGTAGGGATGTTTGACTTATATTATTACGATGGCAGCGGATTAGAAGAAGCTTCAAATACAGTTCATACCCAGAGAAGAGCTGTTATCGAAGAAATGTTGGGTGTTTTCAACTCATCATGGAGTCATCTTATAAATAATGAAAAAGTAGTTATTCGATTCTTGCCCACGAATTCAAGCATTGTAGGGGGAGAAACATATCCTATTCTTGGTAGTTCTTATTATATCACACCAAAATGGACATCTAATTTTAGTGAAGTGAGTGATTGTTTAGTCGCACAATTAATTCAATCAGCTCAAAATCCTTTCTACACTTTTGGTGACTATAATACAAAAGGGTTTGTAGACAGTCGAGAACTAAAATTCTCTCACATGGATTTCTATTGCAACTTTGATAATTTTAATTTAAATACGGATCTATCTGTAACACAAATTGGAACAAATCAGATAGACTTATACTCAGTTGCGTTGAGAGAGTTCATTGTCGCTCTTGGTGTAAACAGTCTTATTAGCGAAGCTGGATTGAGTTCTTCGTTTAACACTCATCAGTTCACTCGTTGGGACTCCTATTTAAAGTATCAAAATCAACCTTTAATTTCATATAGCTCTTCGCAAAAAAAATATATCCCTAACAGCTTAGCCAATTGGCTTGCGAGTCTAGGAGCGCTTTCTAACAATTGTGATTCCCTGTTTACCTGTTCCCAAAGTCCAAGTATTGGATCAGGAGCATTGAAAGCAGTTGTTTCAAACTGCTTCAACCAAGGGTTCGATTTAAACTATGTAGCTTCAGATTGTGCTACGGACAGTTCACTTTTAGAATTCGGTTGGAAGAACGGAAGCGTAAGAAGAAAGTTATATCAAACTGATTTTAATATTCTAGAATTTTTAGGATATGAAATGAATGGGTGTTATGGAAATACATTGTATAACTCGAGCTTTTGCGCACAGTTTTCTGGAGAAAATCATTTTTCTCAATATTCCTCTGTTTCACCCAATCAACCATTTGAGGGTATAATAGAATTCGACTCAAACCAAAAGATTGCAATCAATAAAATAGTAGAAGCAAATGGCACTACATCGTCTCTAGAGCTCATGGACTATTTTGGAGGAACTTCCACTTTTGTTATGAATAATGATTCTCTTGAGATTACTAATTTTAAGAAGGGTAGATACATTCTACGCTTTCAACTAGAAAGTTCTCAAGGTTCGCATAGCACAGCTTTTGCAATGCTTGGACTTCAAGGTGGTGAGGTTTGTGAAGGCGGTAATTGTAATCTATTAAGCAATCCGTCCTTCGAGGAATTAGAAGGACCAGTCGAGTGCGGTGTTATAGACGAATTAAGCACAACCAACATTAATATTCCTTACGTTTTTATTGATTGTTGGAGTTCGTTCTGCGGCTCACCTGACCTGCACTTTGAAAATTGTTCTAACACAAGTTTTGATTTTACCAGTGGTCCTAGTGCAGACGATTCAGGTGGAAACGTTCCAATTAATCCTGACCCTAATAACGATAATGTACTCTTTCTATATTCTAGGATATATAACCCTCTAACAGGTCAAACACAAAGTCCTCCATTTGAGGAAGCAATTCAAGGAGTTTTATCATCTTCTTTAGTCCCAGGAATGACATATGAAATTTCCATGCGGATTTTTAGAAGAGCTGGAGGAAATCCACACTTAAAAATTTACTTTAGAAATGGTGAATTTATAGGTGATATTGATGAAATTGTAAATCCCGTAAGCTACCAATTAGTACCTGGACCATCAGAAGAAATATTAGCTTTCCAAGAAAATGAATGGCAAACTTGGACTGCAACTTTTACTGTTCCAAATGGACAAACCAACCTAAATAGAATAATAATTGCAAATGAAGTTTTATCGCTGTCCACAACAAATTCTAATTTGAGAAGAAGGCTCTTTATTGATGATGTTAGGATTAGTACCACACCGAATGCGACATTAGATATTCCCCAAGATTTTGTTTGTAATGGGCTTATTACCGCCTTACAAAACTTTGCGACTCCTGCTGGAGGAGTAGTTTCTGGACCTGGCGTTACAGGATCCACATCGTATACATTCGTCTCAGGACTTGCTGGCGTCGGAACACATACAATAACATACACCGTTACTGCTAGCAATGGATGCGTACTAACTGCTACTGATCAAATCACTGTTCATCCCACTGTCTCATTTAGCAATGCTGTGGTAACCCCTACATGTGGTCAAAGTTGCAGTGGCTCGATAAGCGTAAATGCTGTATTGAATGGAACAGGAAACGTAGTGTACACTTGGACCGGACCGAGCATTAATACTTCAAATCAAAATTCACTCTCATTGTCTAATCTATGTGCGGGCACCTATACATTAACGGCTGTAGTCAATGGAGTCTGTACCTATTCGCAAAGCTATTCAGTGACAAGCTCACCTCCCCCAACAGCCAGTTCGGTGGTGAATACAGATTTTTGCTCTGAAGGTTGCGGCAATTCGATTTTAGTAACCACCAATAATCCGAACAACACCATCAGTTGGACTGGAGGCTTAACAGGATTCAATCCTACAAATGTTTGCGGAGGTCAATATACGGCTACAATTACAAGCCCTCAAGGTTGTGTCAGCACTCCTTTAGTTGTAGTAGTCAATACACTCCCAACTACCAGTATAACTGTAAACACCACACAAACTATTGATGCTAGCAACCTTAGCTATAATACAATTACAATTACTTCAACAGGGTATTTAACAATTACAACTTCAAACAATAGCTCATGTTTAATCGGAACCATGATTGATGTGCAATCTGGAGGTAGATTGATGGTAGCATCAGCACAATTGAAGTTTCTTCCACAAGCCATGATAAGAGTCCGTCAGGGCGGCCGAGCGCATATTCAGGGAGGATTACTCACTGCAAACTGTCCCGGAACTTTCTGGCATGGAATAGAAGTTTTGGGCAATGAAAATAATTCACATCTAGCGGTCCAGGCGAGTTTAATAAACTTCAGTAATCCTGATGTTGATGGGAATAATGACCAAGGTGGACTTAAAATTGATAAGAATGCAATAATAGAGCGTGCAAGAATTGGTGTACGTCTCTTTACTGGAAACTTGAACGCATTTAATCAAACAGCGACTAGTTCAGGAGGTTACATTACAGCATATAATGCTACTTTTAGAAACAACAATAGTGATGTAGTTTTTTCAAGACTCTATCAAGAAAATTTAAGTAAACTGGCACGCGTGACTTTTCAGTTAGACGGTAACAGTCTTGATGCGGCTAGTACTATTCGTCCTAGAGTTATCCTCAATTACACAAGAGGGGTCACCTTCGAAGGTTGCACTTGGTCCAATACTAACACGAATCTATTGAATGGAGATGTTTCGAATATTTTTCAGATGACCGCCATGTCACTTTTTAAATCATCTTTCACAGTAACCGAGCACATTACTGGCACGATAAAATATCGAAATAAAGTAGAAGGTTTTATATATGGAATTCGAACTCGAGACATATCTCCGGAGGACGTAGTAGTACAATACACGGACTTTAAGTGCTATCGCGGGATATACGCAACATTATGGGGAGAGAATAGTACTGTTGGTTATTGCCTCTTCAACAATCTTAATACGGCTCCTTTAATCAATATCGAGATTCCGCCAGTATTTATAAACCCAAATAGTGGAACAATTTGGAACAACAGTGTTCAAAATGCTACTTTAAATAACACAACACAAACGTCATCGATTAATTCGGGGCCAGCGTATGGGCTTTACCTTAATTCTTGTTCTACAACATTTGTCGAGTATAACGAGTTTGCTTTAACTAGTAATAATGAAGCAAATCAACGTGTAGGCTGTTATGTCAATAATTGTGGTGGGTCAGATATTAGAATACATGAAAATACCTTTCGTGGAAATACTTTCGGACTGCGAAGTTTTAATGTGAACCGAAATACAAACTTCACAAATATTGGAGGTACTGTATTATCTTGTAATGACTTTGATTTTAATCGTAGACACCTTGAAATTAATGCTAATTCGAATAATCCGAATGCCGGAATCAACTCCAATATACTTTTTGATGACTTCACAAGTCTATCGAATATATTTCCACAAAACACCAATTCAGTTTTTTCTAATGGCAGGAGAATTTTAGTTGTAAACACAGGGAATCACCAATACAGAACTAGATCGGCCGAAATATTCAACTCGTCTACACAAATTTCAGGAATCACGCCGATTCTAGTTCCAACTCCCAACGAATTTTGTGGAACCACTCTAACTTTTCAAAACAGATCGCAGTTGGTCCAAAATGCGTTGAATAAACAACTAGAGTTAGCTAACTATAAAGATGATGGACAAACTGATTATTATAAAAATCAAATTGAAAGCATCAATGTCAATAACCTACTTCATCGCTATAATGAATTAATAGACATAAGTCCAGCACTAAGCACAGAAAATATTTTGGAAGTGCTACAGAAGGAACAAGACATTCCTCGTTCAATGCTCATTTCAATCTTGGTGAGCAATGCAAGTTCACTTAAGAATGGAGATGTGTTAATGAAACTGGAGGAGTTGAATGTACCTCTTTCATCTTGGGAAAAAGACTCCATTTATGCAGCAATGAATAGTATTGATGAAAAAGAAATGCTGCAAATTGCATTAAATCAAGCCTTAATTGATTACCGTCAACAACTTTATAATGATTATCTTAGCATAAGAAACGACAGCACTATTATAAGCAAAGACTCCATTCTTAGCGCACTTAGAGAGGAAAGCTACGCTCTTAATCCTTTAAGGAGTCAACTAATCAAGGCAATGAAAAATATGGATTGGCCCGTGCTTTCTAGTATTATTACTGATCTACTAGCTATGACTAAAGAAGATACCCATGAGTACAAAGATTTGATTTTACTTTCAATTCTAACAGAACAGGCAAGCATGTATGAAATTTATCTTGACTCCCTGCAAGAAAACTATAATGGATTTGCGAAAGATTTCATCATTCCTGAGTATCCGCTTACCTATGGAATGGCAATTGCTATTCATGATTCATTTGATCCGGTACCTCATCACGGAGACTTGCATTATGAAGAGACGGAGCGTGAGTTACGTTCTACTAAACCTAAAAGAGAGAACTTTGCATCCATTTCTTCCTTTGAGCTGTTTCCCAATCCTACCTCTGAGATTTTACAAATCGAAACCTCCGATATTAATCTTTTGGATTGCTCTTACCGCTGCTTGGATTACTTCGGTCGTCAATGCAGAATAGAAGTGGTCTCAAGATCAGAAAGAAATATGGTACTAAACGTCCAACATTTGGCAAATGGCCAATACACTTTAGAGTTGATTTCGCCAATGAAAACTTCGAATCATTCCTTTATTGTATCAAGATGATAAAATGCTTAATTCTTATATTATTCTGTACCGTTGAACTGCGCCTCACAGCGCAGTTCAACAATGTTTATATGAATGATGGTGTCTTCGTTGGAGGTGCAATTGGCATAGAAGAAAACATTGCAACTGGTGAATATTATGTGCCCTCCGGATATGCCTTGGACGGTTCTAACTACAAATTAGGCTACTTCAAAATAGATCAAAACGGTACCCTCAATGAGCTCAAGCATCAATCTGACTTGGTAGAAGGAGATTTCTTTATTGTTTGGAACAGAGGTTTTTTTAAAACACAAGATGGAGGTTATGTTCTTGCGGGAAATCACACTGGCACGGGCGCTGACATCATTAGGTTAGACGAAAATCTCGATACAATATGGGAAATTGACGATATCCAAGATCCTGAGTTGCAAAATTGGGGTGGTGGGGAGCTTGGTAATGAAGATCTAATATTGGGCTACACTGGTGGTAACATCCCTTGGAATATGTTGGAAATGTCAAGATATTCTAGTGAGGGAGAATTACTCAATAACTATGCTATAGAACTCGACTATGATTTTAGTAGGCCCACAACGTTCATCATTGACGACTCATTACTTTATGTGAGTTTCTCGAGGATATTAATTAACCAGTACAGAAGAAATTATATTGTTTGCTACAATGCGATAACGGGTGAAGAGATTTGGGAAACACATCAGATAGAAAATGGCGAAGCACTTGGTTTTACAGATGGATTAATGTGTATGACTGCAGACGGTCAGTTGAAGCTCGTTTACGTAGAACAAACAGGCCCTGATAATCCTGGGATGTTCCACTCAGGATGGCTTGGATATTTTAAAGTAGTAACCATCGACGCGCAAACTGGGCAGATGTATAATGAATCAACTTTGAGCGAACTTGAAACACAATCGTATGTGGTCGATGTTGCTGCAACGGATGATGGTGGACTTGCTTTTCTATTCTGGGCAATAAATCCGGAAGATGAAACTTCTGCTTCTTTTGGAATAATGAAGTTAGATAGCGATATGAACTTAGAGTGGCGAAGGCATTATATTCAACCCATCGATTTAGAAGTTTATGAAAATGCCTCGTACCTCAAAGACATAGAAACAACGAGCGATGATTGCATTGTTGCTGTTGGGGATGCGATGGGAACCTATTTTGAAACACAAATTAGCATCCAATACCCATGGGTCCTGAAGGTGGATGCTTGTGGGAATGAGATGGTGAGTGATTGTGCGTTGAGCGGTGTGGGTGAAATTTCTGGTGCGGATAAAATCTCCATCTACCCCAACCCCGCGCGCGATCGCATTTACCTCAAAGGAAAAAATACGATCAAACATGTCTCCATTTACGATCTGCAAGGCAAAATAGTACACGACGAATCATTCAGCGGCTCACTAGAACAAACCCTCTTCATCGACCACCTCACCCCCGGTCTCTACCTCGTCCAAGCCACCGATCAAACCGGCACCATCACGACTTCCAAAGTGACGAGACTCTAGTTACTAGATACTAGTGACGAGTGACTAGAGTAGATACTAGAGATACAGAGATACAGTCCCAAGCAGGCGCTGTATCTCTAGCCCGTTAGTCACTACTCTAGTCACTAGTCGTTAGTATCTAGTAACTAAGTTTGTCGTTAGCATCTAGTCACTGAGTTTGTCATTTGTCATTATTTGCTGTATCTTTGATAGAAAGCTAATCTCTTTATTCGAAATGAAACTATCGTTCTGCATTATAGCTTTCTTATCTCTATTCTGCGTGTCTGCGAGAGCGCAGTTCAACAATATATATCAAACAGATCAAAGTCCGCAGGGAACGTCATTCGCTATAGAAGAAAATAGTTCTACTGGGCAATACAATGTTCCAATTTTGTACTTCAACCCTGAGCTAGAAACAAACTGCTTGGGTGTCATGAATATTACTCCATCAGGTGATCTTGATAACCTCAAGCTTCTTTCAACATTTTCATCTCCCTTTTTTTATGGATCTGTTCAAAGCTTCATCAAAGCATCAGGCGGAGATTTTTTTCTTGGAGGTAATTTTGATGACACTTTGTTTTTAAAGCGGCTAGACCAAAACTTGGAAACTATATGGAGTAATTCGGAATTTGCCGCAGCTTCACATTTCTGGGGTGGTGGGGAGCTTTCTAATGGCGAGTTAGTAATAGGTCTTGCAGTTGAAAATCCCTCCAATTACTATACTTTAAGAGTTAATCGATACTCTGAGACAGGTGAGTTTACTAATTTTTTCAATATCGAACTCGACTATGATTTTAGTAGGCCCACAACTTTCATCATTGACGACTCATTACTTTATGTGAGTTTTTCGAGGATATTAATTAACCAGTACAGAAGAAATTATATTGTTTGTTACAATGCAATAACGGGTGAAGAGATTTGGGAAACACATCAGATAGAAAATGGTGAAGCACTTGGTTTTACAGATGGATTAATGTGTATGACTACGGACGGTCAGTTGAAGCTCGTTTACGTAGAACAAACAGGCCCTGATAATCCTGGAATGTTCCACTCAGGATGGCTTGGATATTTTAAAGTAGTAACCATCGACGCGCAAACTGGGCAGATGTATAATGAATCAACTTTGAGCGAACTTGAAACACAATCGTATGTGGTCGATGTTGCTGCAACGGATGATGGTGGACTTGCTTTTCTATTCTGGGCAATAAATCCGGAAGATGAAACTTCTGCTTCTTTTGGAATAATGAAGTTAGATAGCGATATGAACTTAGAGTGGCGAAGGCATTATATTCAACCCATCGATTTAGAAGTTTATGAAAATGCCTCGTACCTCAAAGACATAGAAACAACGAGCGATGATTGCATTGTTGCTGTTGGGGATGCGATGGGAACCTATTTTGAAACACAAATTAGCATCCAATACCCATGGGTCCTGAAGGTGGATGCTTGTGGGAATGAGATGGTGAGTGATTGTGCGTTGAGCGGTGTGGGTGAAATTTCTGGTGCGGATAAAATCTCCATCTACCCCAACCCCGCGCGCGATCGCATTTACCTCAAAGGAAAAAATACGATCAAACATGTCTCCATTTACGATCTGCAAGGCAAAATAGTACACGACGAATCATTCAGCGGCTCACTAGAACAAACCCTCTTCATCGACCACCTCACCCCCGGTCTCTACCTCGTCCAAGCCACCGATCAAACCGGCACCATCACGACTTCCAAAGTGACGATATACTAGTGACAAGAGACAAATAAAGTGACTAGATACTAGTGACGAGTGACTAGAGTAGATACTAGAGATATAGTGAGACAGTCTTAAGCAGAAACTGTATCTCTATATCATTAGTCACTACTCTAAAAGCTACTAGATACTGGTAACTAGATACTAGAGTAGATACTGGAATATAGAGATACAGTCCCAAGCAGGCACTGTATCTCTAGCCCGTTAGTCACTACTCTAGTCACTAGTCACTAGTATCTAGTAACTGAGTTTGTCATTTGTCATTGATTATCGTATCTTTGAATACCCGAATACTTCCGGTGCCTATGAATGAAGAAGACCGCGACCAGCATAACGCTGAAGAACTGGTGAATCGGTACGAAAAGATGGTGGCGAACGATGAGTCGTATTACTTCGATATAGAAGAATTCGAAGGAATAGTAGATTTCTATTGCGATAACAACAAATTCAGCCAAGCCCTCACCGCGATTACCTACGCCTATACGCTATTCCCAGAGAATACCTCTATGATGCTGCGCGAAAGTCAGATCCTAGCAGGGATGGGCCGACTTACAAAAGCATTGGCCCGTTTAAAAGTTTTGGAAAAATTCGAACCCCAAAATCAAGAGGTCATCCTCACGATGGGTTCGATCTACAGCCAATTACGAGAACACAAGCAAGCCATTGAGCTATTCAAACGCGCGCTCGAAATGGGCGGTGATGAAATGGAAGAAGATATCTACCTCGAAATCGCCCTCGAATATGAAAACATGGATCGCTTCGATAAAGCCATCGAGACGCTTCAAGAGGCATTGACCAAAACGCCTGACAACGAGACCCTCCTTTACGAACTCGCATATTGCTTTGAAACAGCAGACCGCACCGCGGAATGTATCGAGTACTATTTGGCCTTTATCGAGACACATCCTTTTAGCTTCCCAGCTTGGTATAACCTCGGAAACGCCTACCAAAAATTAGAACAACTGGAAGAATCCATTGAAGCATACGACTATTGTATCGCTATTCAAGGGGATTTTGCTCCAGCCTATTATAACAAGGCCCACGCATTATTTAAAATGGATAAGTATGCGGAAGCCATCGCTGTATTTGAAGAAACGTATGCATACGAACCTCCTCAAGCGCCCATCTACTGTCACATTGGTGAGTGCTTCGAAAAAATGGAAGAGTTCGATAAAGCGCTTTTTTATTACAGAAAATCGATTCAAAACGATGAATATTACGCCGATGCCTATTTGGGTATTGGAATGGTAATGGACCTTCAAGGCAAAACCCCTGAGGCCATTTCCTATATCGAACGCGCCATTGAACTCGAACCTGAAAATCCTGACTACCATTTGTTCTTGGTAGAAGTATTGAAAAAAGTAGGGCACCTTGCAGAGGCAGAAGCCATCACGGAAACACTCGTGGTGCGCTTTCCTGACAATGAAGATGTATGGCTCGATCACAGTGATTTATTCTTCGTACAAAAAAACTATAACCAAGCAATTGCCATCATCAATGAAGGATGGCAAAAGAATCCGCAAAGTTCGGTATTGGGTTATCGCAAAATAGCTTACCTCCTCGCCTCAGAGAAAAAAGAAGACGCGTACGATTTAATGCTACGTATGTTCCTCAATGATCCCGCAGGCATGGAAGAATTGGTAGAGTATTACCCCGCCATCAAAGACGACCTCTTTTATGCGGATTTGATGAGAAATAAACAGTAATACATTCTCCTTATCTTTGCCCTCCTCAAGGAGGAATTAACTTTAATTCACCCGTTACTACATGAACTTTAATCTTAATCACTTACCAGAACGCACCAAAAAATCTCGCAATGCGGGAATTACCATGGTGATGGACAAAGGCATCAGCATCCGTCAAGCGGAAGACCTAATCGAAACATCTGGTGAGTTTGTTGACCTTGTAAAACTTGGATTCGGAACTTCTGCCTTCGCTAAAAACGTGAAGGACAAAGTAGATCTATACAAGAAAAATGACATGGATGTGTATGTTGGAGGTACGCTTTTCGAAGCATTCTACGTGCGCAATCAAATGGACGAATACGAGCGCTACATCAATAAATTAGGCATTACTACCATCGAGGTTTCTGATGGAAGTATGGCTATACCACATGATGACAAATGCGAGCTCATCGCGAAGTATGCGAAAAACTACAAAGTGCTTTCAGAAGTTGGTTCGAAAGAAGAAGGGATCTTAATCTCTCCTTCGAAGTGGATCAAAATGATGAGCACCGAACTTCAAGCTGGAAGCTGGAAGGTAATCGCTGAAGCACGCGAGAGCGGTACCGTTGGTATCTACCGTCCTAATGGTCAAGCACACGTTGTCTTGATCAATAAAATCCTTCAAAAAGTAAAAGCAGAAGACATTCTTTGGGAAGCTCCAAAGAAGGCTCAACAGGTATATTTTATCAAACATCTCGGACACAATGTAAACCTTGGAAACATCGCAGAAAATGAGGTGATTCCATTGGAATGTTTGCGCATCGGATTGAGAGGAGACACCTTCTTCAATTATTTGCCAGAAAACATTGTAGCCAAAATGAAAGGGTAACATGATCAAAGAAATCACAGCTTCTCAATTAAAGAGCTGGCAAGACCAAAACACTTCTTTTCAATTAATAGATATTCGAGAAGAAGAAGAAATCGCAGTAGGCACCATTGGTGGTATGTCGATCCCGATGGATCAAATCATCAAACGCCGAAACGAATTGCGCCGCGATATTCCTGTTGTAATTCATTGCAACTCTGGGAAACGCAGCAGAGCTGTGGTTTATACACTAGTTACCAAATACGAAATGAACAATATTTACAGCCTGTGCGGAGGAATTCAGTCCTACGCTCAGGAGGTAAATCCTCAAGTGCTTCACGCATACTAATATCCTCAACCCTACATGGAAATCCTTCAATCCATCATCGATTTCACTCTACATATCGATGAGAAACTTCAATATTTTATTTCAGAATACGGTACACTGACTTACGCCATTCTATTCCTGATCGTATTTGTAGAAACTGGATTGATTGTGATGCCTTTGCTTCCTGGTGACTCGTTGCTCTTCGCAGCTGGTGCGCTTGCTGCAGCTCCAGGATCTGACCTCAAAATTTATATCATCATTCCGTTGCTCATCCTTGCGGCATTGTCCGGAGACAACGTGAATTATTTCATCGGCAAATTCTTTAGTGCCCAAATAAAAAAGCGTGAACGCATTTTATTTTTCAAGAAAAAATACATCGAAGACACCGAAGCATTTTATGAAAAGCACGGTGGCAAAACAGTGATCATGGCACGCTTCGTTCCTATTGTTCGCACCATTGCTCCATTCGTTGCAGGCGCTAGTAATATGGATTACAGAAAATACATCACATTCTGTATCGCAGGTGCAATGCTGTGGGTCGTTGGTTTATCTATGCTCGGTTATGCATTCGGTAATTTGGAGATTGTAAAAAATAATTTCGAGATTGTTATTCTCAGCATTATTGCAATCAGCGTATTGCCTATCATCGTTGGATTTATTCGTTCGAAACTTTCTAAGAAAACAGCATGAAGCTATTCGGTCTCGTAGGCCATCCCCTCACGCATTCTTTTTCGGCGAAATATTTCTCAGAAAAATTCCAAGAACTCGGACTCACTGATTACGAATACCGAAATTTCGATATTCCAGATATTTCTCTGATTAGAGAAATTTGCGAAGCACACCCCGAATTAAAAGGATTTAATGTAACGATACCCTATAAGGAATCCATCCTTCCATTTCTTGACGGCATCGATCCAGAAGCTCAACTTATCGGAGCTGTGAATTGTGTGCACATCAACGACAGCGGGTTATTAATCGGTCACAATACCGACGCCTATGGCTTTTATCACAGTGTCAAGCCGTTTTTAGAAAATAAAAATGAACGTGCACTCATCCTCGGCACTGGCGGCAGTTCTAAGGCCATAGCCTATGTGCTTAAAAAACTAGGGATCAAAGTTTTTTATGCATCACGAAATCCTTCGGCGACCAATCATGTTGCTTACAGTGAAATCAACGCAGAGACAATTGCCTACTTTCCGCTGATCATTAATTGCACACCGCTTGGAACGTTTCCCAATGTCAATGAATGTCCGGATATTCCCTACGAAGGATTAAACGATTCCCATTTCCTTTACGATCTCACTTATAATCCGAGCGAATCTCTTTTTTTACAAAAAGGAAAAGAAAAAGGTGCGCTCACCAGCAATGGCCTGTTAATGCTGCAACTTCAGGCTGAAAAGAGCTGGAAAATTTGGCACCAATAGCCCTTTTTCATCGACGAAATGACATAAATCATCGATTAAAATTTGCATTTAGTCGATAAATGTGTACTTTTGTTCGACTAACACAAACTTTTGACCGATGAAAAAATTTTACACCTTGATTTTAGGGGCGATGATGGCAACACCTATGTTGGCCCAAAACAATGTGAACACTTATCCTGCAGATGTTGCAAATGACTATGTAGATCTCCTTCTAGACATGGTGCCAACTACTCCAGGTTTCACACCGCCCGTTGCATCACGTTCTTTCGGATATATCGGACTTTCCCTCTACGAATCTTTACAACCAGGCATTCCTACAAAAGGAAGCTTGAGCGGTTTCGCGAATGAACTGAGTAACCTACCAGTAGCTGATGCAAACACCAATTACCATTGGCCTACCGTGGCAAATAATGCATTGGCTACTATTATCGATAGCCTTTACTACAATACGCCACAAACCAATAAAGATCTATTGCACGGACTTCGTGATACATATAATGCGGCATTCGCAACAGAAGAAAACTATGAAGAATCTGTTGCATATGGCGTGGCCGTAGCAAATGCTGTTTTTGAATATTCATCAGTAGATGGCGGACACCATTGCCAAGTGGCAAATTTTCCGGCGTCGTATATTCCTCCAGTAGGAGAAGGACTTTGGGAACCACTAGTCGTAAATGGTACAGAACAAAAAGCGCTTCAACCCTATTGGGGAAACAATAGAGCATTTGCAGCGGTCAATGAAGATGATGCAATCATGCCTGTTGAATTCCTTCCAGAGTTTTCTACCGACGAGGCTTCTGCTTGGCATTTGGCACAAGACGAAGTTTATTCGGTAGGACTCAATCTAACAGAAGAACAAGCGATCATCGCTAACTGGTGGGCTGATGGCAGCGGTACCATCACTCCTCCTGGCCACTCGATGAGCATGGCTCGTCAACTTCTAATCGAAGAAAATGCGAATCTTGAAAAAGCAGCGATTGCATACGGAATGCTTGGACTTTCTCTTTCTGACGCATTCTTAGTTTGCTGGAAAACAAAGTTTATATACAACACTGAGCGTCCGATCACCTATATTCAAGAGCAAATCGATGAAACGTGGACTCCTTTGATTGGCACTCCTCCATTCCCTGAGTTCCCATCTGGACACTCTTCACAAAGCGGTGCTATGGGCACAGTATTGACTTATCTCTTCGGAGAAAATGTGAGCTTCACGGATGAAACTTGGACCAACACATGGGGCCCAGCTCGCACATACAACAGCATTTGGGAAGCCGCAGAAGAAGCCGCTGTATCTCGCTTGTATGGCGGAATTCACCCCACATACGGAAACGAAGGTGGACTTTCTTTGGGAACAGATATCGGAAATAATATCATTGATCTTTTCGAAGAAGCATCAGTTGTAGTGAGCACAGAAGAACTTGCTTCAAATACAATCACTGTATATCCAAACCCAGCGAAGGACGTGCTTTTCATTGCGGATCAAAAGCCTGCACAAATGATACGCCTCTTCAATACACAAGGTCAACTTGCAATGCAAGAAAGCAATACCAACAGATTGAACATTGCTGAACTTCAAACTGGGGTGTACATTGTAGAAGTGACCACTGCTGACAACAGCGTAATGCACAAGCAAATCATTAAGAATTAATGACTAATTTCGCGGGCTATGGGCAACCACCGCGTAGTCATTGAACCACATACCACCGATAAAAACTATTGGAAGGACCTTTGGAAATTCCGAGAGCTCTTTTATTTCCTTGCATGGCGCGACTTACTTGTCCGTTATAAGCAAACAGCAATCGGTGTGTTGTGGAGCATCATTCGACCATTGCTCACACTATCAGTGATGGCATTCATCGGATGGTTATTTGAATCAAATATTCCAGAGGGCACGCCGCGACTATTATTGGTCGCGGCGGCTACTCTTCCTTGGACCTTTTTCTCCACGGCATTCAGCGAAAGCGCCAACAGCCTCATCGCCAATTCCAACCTTCTCACAAAAGTTTATTTCCCTCGAATGATTGTGCCTGCGAGCACCATCATTGTATGTCTTGTTGACTTCCTCATTTCATTCGCAATCCTCATCGTGTTGATGATCGTGTATCAATACACACCGTCCATCAACATGTTGATGCTACCGCTGTTCCTGCTACTTGCATTGATCACAGCACTCGGCAGCGGACTCTACATCGCTGCACTGAATGTCAAGTACCGCGACTTTCGATACATCGTTCCGTTTATCGTTCAATTCGGATTATACATTTCCCCGATTGCATTTAGCAGTCAAGACATCTATCAGAGCGAACGCATACCAGAGGTCATCAAATGGATTTATTCTATGAATCCGATGGTCGCAGTGATCGATGGCTTCCGCTGGTCGATACTCGGCACCAATGATCTTTACTTACCAGGATTTTTCATCTCATCAGCGATATCTCTTTTCTTATTGGTCTTCGGAATTTATTATTTCCGAAAAACAGAAAAGTCATTTGCTGATGTGATATAAATAGAATTATGAGCAAACCTATCATCACCGTCGAACACCTCACAAAGAGTTATGTGCTGCGCCATCAGCAGCAGGAGCGCTATGTGGCGTTGCGTGATGTATTGGCAAATAAAGCGAAGAACCTGTTCAAAGGAGGAAGTTCTAAATCAAATACGAAAGAAGAATTTCTTGCATTGAATGATTTGAGTTTTCAAATCAATGAAGGTGATCGCGTTGGAATCATCGGACGCAATGGTGCTGGAAAAAGTACACTGCTCAAAGTACTGAGCCGCATCATTACTCCCACCAAAGGAAAGATTACCATCGACGGTCGTATGGCCAGCCTTCTTGAAGTAGGAACTGGTTTTCACCCTGAATTAACAGGACGTGAAAATATCTTCTTGAATGGCTCTATTCTCGGAATGAGCAAACGAGAAATTCAGGCAAAGTTTGACGAGATCGTTGCATTCTCTGAAGTGGAGCGCTTCCTCGACACTCCTGTAAAGCGCTATTCATCGGGGATGTATGTACGCTTGGCATTTTCTGTTGCCGCTCACCTCGAACCAGAAATTCTCATTGTGGATGAAGTACTCGCCGTGGGTGATGCTGCATTCCAAAGAAAATGTTTGGGAAAAATGAGAGATGTGGCAGGCCAAGGCCGCACCGTTCTTTTTGTAAGTCACAACATGGCTGCCATTCAGAACTTGTGCAATACAGGATTGTACTTGAAAAAAGGACAACTCCTTGCTAGTGGCAACAGCAATGATATCATTCATGAATATTTGAAAGACGCTGCAGAAGCGCATTCCATTGATTTGGTTGATCGCAAAGAACGCCAGGGGAATGGAGCACTTCGATTCACGAAAGTTTTCCTTCGTGATGCCCAAGGAACTACCGTCCAAGCATTACAAAGCGGCAGTGAAGGCACCATTTGCATTTCCTTTGAAAACCGCAGCGGTGGCGCATTACAGAACTTTGTCTTTTCATTTGGAATCGACGATGAATATGGCAACCGCATCACGTTCCTGAACAATGAATTGACCAATCAAGTATTCAATCAGGTACATCAAAAAGAAGGAGAAATTCAAATTCACTTGCCGAAAGTTTCATTGCAAGGCGGACACTATTCCTTCACTTTATTCTCCAGTGTACAAAGCGAAATAGCAGACTATATCATCGATGCAGGTAGTTTCAGTGTAGAAGATGGCGACTTTTTCGAAACAGGGAAAATTGCGCCAAGTGGGCAAGGTAATTTTTACATGCCGCATCAATTTGAATTGAAATAATATGCTTCAAAAAGCACTCACTCTTTATCGAGAAATCAGACGACACAAGTCTCTGACTCCTGCTTCTAGCGAATCATGGAAGTATTATTCTCGTTGGAAAAAAACATTGGTAGAAGGAAAATCGAGTCTCGATTTTGGGCTGCCTTGGTTCACATTTCAAGCCATTGATTACATCGATCAACACCTTCCAGAAGGTGCAAGCGTATTCGAATTTGGCGGTGGTGGCTCGACTGTTTTTTTTCAGAAAAAAAAATGTCATGTCTATACCGTAGAACACCATAAAGAATGGTTTGAAAATATTTCAAAATCATTTCAATCTTCCACTCCAGCTTGGAATGGCTTTCTAATCGAGGCCGAGCAAGGAGATTTAGTTTCCAATCCTGAAATCGCGAATCCACTGCACTACACATCGGATGACGAAGGATATAAAAACAAGAATTTCAAATCGTACGCAACAAAAATCGACACCTTTGATAACGGCTTTTTCGATTTAGTTCTTGTCGACGGTCGCTCACGCCCATCATGTGTTTATCATAGCATTGATAAAATTAAAAAAGGCGGATTTCTTGTGATTGACAATAGCGAACGGGAATATTACAACGCCTATTTCAACACTCATTTTGCTTCTCAATTCGAAAAAGTATTAGATGTATTCGGGCCAGTTCCATACATCACTTGGTTTCATAAAACGACCATTTACAGAAAGAAATGAGTGCTCCACTCCTACTCTTTGTTTACAACAGACCCTATCATACTTTGAAGATGGTAGAGGCCATTTCGCGTAATGAAGGATGGGAGCAAACAGATGTATTCGTTTTTTGTGATGCCCCAAAGGAAAACGCGAGCGAGACACAGCAGCTCCGTGTGAAGCAAGTGCGAGATATCGTACAAAACATTGCAGGATGTAGAAATCTAAACATCACTTTTCAAGAAGAAAATCAAGGACTCTACACTTCCATCATCAATGGAGTAAGTGGAATATTGCAGCGTCACAAGCGCGCCATCATCCTTGAAGATGATTTGGTGACTGCACCCAACTTCTTGACATTTATGAATGCTGCTTTAGAAAAATATGAGCAGCAAAAAAATGTGCATTGTATTTCAGGCTATACCTACCCTATTCCGCATGATTCGAATGAAGCCTTCTTCATCAAAGGCGCAGATTGCTGGGGCTGGGCTACATGGATAGACCGTTGGGAAAAGATTCAAACGAATCCATCTATTCTCAAAAAAGAATTACAAGCAAAGCAATTAGAAAAGACATTTAATTTCAATGGTAGCTATCCCTACATGCAAATGTTGGAAGATAGAATCGCTGGGAAAAATCAGTCATGGGCCATTCTGTGGTACGCGAGCGCATTGATTCAGAACGGGCTTTGTTTATACCCCTCACAATCACTTGTAGCGAACATTGGTAATGATGGTTCAGGCACCCACAATGTGGCAACTAGCAATGCATTCGATACGCATGTGAATGAAGCCAAGCCATATAAACTTCCTGAAATCATTGTAGAGTCAGAGGTGTATCGAAAAAGATTCATTTCATTTTTCAAAAAAACACAACGAAGACCATCATTGCTGCAAAGAGCGATCGGTGCGGCGCAGCGCAGAACGCGATATTATTTTTCTCGAATAAAAAATAAAATAGCCCCTCCGAAAAAAGAATACGGTTGGTTTGGAGACTATGCTACTTGGCAGGAAGCCAGCGCAGAATGCGGCGGATATGATCAAGACATCATTCTCGAAACCGTGAAAGACGCGTTGCTTAAAGTAAAATATGGTGTCGCAAAATATGAGCGTGATTCCGTTTTATTCGATGAAGTAAAAATATGTGAGACCTTATTGTATAATTTACAAAAAGTAGCCGATCAACACCAAGGACAACTTCAGGTCATTGATTTTGGCGGATCGTTAGGGAGCACTTATTTTCAAAATCGAGACTACTTAAAGAATATATCTGCATGTCATTGGAGTATTGTTGAACAATCCAATTACGTAGCAGCAGGGAAAGAATATCTCGCTTCAGACGAACTTCATTTTTACAACAGCATCAAAGAAGCGCAACAAGAACACGAGCATCAAGTGCTCATTTTGTCTAGCGTTTTACAATACCTTCCCAATCCCTATGATTGGATGAAGGAAATGAAATCATTCAATTTTGAAACGATTATTATTGATCGAACAGCTTTCGTGAAAAGAGAAAAAGATCGCATCACCAAACAAATTGTACCACCTTCAATTTATGAAGCGAGTTATCCAGCGTGGTATTTTAATGAAGAAAAATTCATTGCCTTTTGGAGCGACAATTACTCTGTAGAAGACACGTTTGACAGCGGTTTCGACCCTTCAGAATTTATTGATGGAGAGTGGACCTATCGCAACGGATTTATTTTGAAAAGAAAAAAATGACATTAAATTTTTGCACCCTTTTTAACTCGAGTTACCTCAGTCGTGGATTGGTGATGTACCAATCGCTCGAAAGGCATTGCAAAGATTTTCATTTATATATCTATGCTTTTGATGATAAAGCTTTCGATGTATTGAGTAAGTTGAATCTTGCGCATGCCACGATCATCAGCCTCAAGCAATTTGAAAGCCCCGAGTTACTTGCAGTTAAGAAAGATCGATCGGCGGCAGAGTATTGTTGGACATGCAGTGCGTCCACGATTCACTACTCCATCACGAAGTTTGATCTCACCAATTGCACCTACATCGACGCCGATATGTTGTTCTACGGTGATCCACGCATACTATTCGATGAAATGGGAGAAAACTCAGCATTGATCACCGCACATCGCTACACCGCGAAGTATGATCAGTCTGCAGTATCCGGTCGATATTGTGTTCAATTCGTCACATTCAAAAATGATGTCGCGGGAATGCAAATTCTTGAATGGTGGCGTCAGTCGTGCCTCGACTGGTGCTATGCGCGTGTGGAAGACGGCAAATTTGGCGACCAAAAATACCTCGATGAATTCCAACCTCGTTTTGGAAACGTGCATGAACTCGAGCACCTCGGCGGCGGCCTTGCACCGTGGAATATTCAGCAATATACTTTTGGAAAAAATGGCCAAGAGCTCATCGGCACCGAAAGCGCAACTGGCAAGACATTCAAGCCGGTATTCTTTCATTTTCATGGATTAAAATTCTTCGAAAACAATATCCTAAGTCTTACTGGAGAATATTACGAGATTGCCCCTGAAATCATAGAGCAATTCTACAAACCATATGTGGCCCTTCTCAACCGGGCGAAGCAGGAAGTATTGGCAATCGACAGTAGTTTCAACCCTCACGGTTCTGCGGGCGTTGCTCCTTATCCTCCTTTAAATCTCACCACTATCATTCGCTTCTATCTTAGTGGCGTAAAGAGGTCGCTGAAAAATGTATTTGGCGCGGGTTTGCGCGACCGCATTGCCCGTCATTACTATTTCTACAACGATAACGATTTTCATGCTTAACTTTGGGCTGAATACAAGTTATGGCCCATCTTATCGACCTTAAAACCTTCACAGACGCGCGCGGAAATTTGACCGTGGTTGAAAAGGTATTACCCTTTGACATCAAGCGTGTTTTTTATATCTACGGAGTAGATGATTCAAAGCGTGGAGGCCACCGTCATCACAAGACGATTCAAGCGGCTGTATGTATTCAAGGTGCGTGCACGATCTACAACAACGATCAGAAAAGCGAAACAGAATGGCGATTGGATCAACCCAATAAATGCCTCATTCTCGAACCACAAGATTGGCACACCATGTTCGACTTCACACCAGACGCTATTTTGATGGTGTTTGCCAGTGAAGAATTTGATCCAGCAGATTACATTCATGAACCCTATTAAGGCATGATAGAATACGAGAATATAGGAAAAGTAAACGCGCCATTCGCAGCAGAATATGCCACAGCATTTCAAGAGGTGATGGACAGCGGATGGTATATCCTTGGAAATAAAGTAAAGCAATTCGAATCTGAATTTGCTGCGTATTGTGGCACCAAGCATTCAATAGGACTTGCCAATGGACTCGATGCACTCATCCTTGCATTGAAAGCCTATGATTTCAAGCCCGGCGATGAGGTCATTGTTCCGAGTAATACTTATATCGCAACGATACTCGCCATCGTTCACAATGGATTGAAACCAATTCTCGTTGAGCCCGATATCGCAACTTACAACATCGACCCCAAGCGCATTTCAGAAAAGATCACTTCTAGAACAAAAGCAATTCTAGTAGTGCATTTATATGGGAAAATGTGCGCGATGGATGACATCATGACGATTGCTAATAGCAATGGATTGATAGTGATAGAAGACTGCGCACAAGCGCATGGCGCGCATCTCCATGGAAAGAAAGCGGGTAATTGGGGACATTACGGTGCATTTAGTTTTTACCCCACCAAAAATCTCGGCGCCCTTGCTGATGCAGGCGCTGCGACTACCAATGACGACACCCTCGCTCTCAAAATGAGTACGCTTCGCAACTACGGAAGTCAAAAAAAATATTACAACGAAGTAGTAGGATACAATTCTCGATTGGATGAAGTCCAGGCTGCATTCTTGAGCATAAAGCTTAAGCGTCTCGATGATATCAATAATCATAAGAGAGCATTGGCAAAAATGTACTTAGAGCAATTAAATGATCACTTCATCAAACCAGTGGTGCAAGATGGATTTCACGATGTCTATCACATCTTCAATATCCGTCATCCCAAGCGCGATGAGCTTCGAGATTATTTGTTGAGCAAAGACATCAAAACCGACATTCACTATCCTGTTGCGCCGATTGATCAACAAGCCATGAAAGGCATACTGGACGGACAGGACAGCGAAATTGCACGAGAAATCCACGCTACAACATTGAGCTTACCGATCTCTTTTTTCCATAAAAAAGAAGATATTCAGACAGTCATCGATGCACTCAATGCCTTTTAGAAAATGGCAAGTCTATCCATCATCACCATCAACTACAATGATCTTGAAGGATTGAAAAAAACCACACAAAGTGTTTTTTCTCAAACGTTCAAAGACATTCAATACATCGTTATTGATGGTAAATCGACAGATGGCAGTGCAGAGTACATTCATCAATATTCTGATAAATTTTTCTACAGTATTTCAGAAAAAGACAAAGGAATTTTCAATGCTCAAAACAAAGGACTAGCGCAGGCTACAAATGATTATTGTCTATTTTTAAACTCTGGAGATTGCCTTGCTAATGACAATGCCATCGCAGATGTCATGTCACAAAATTTAGAGGCCGACCTCATTCTTTGCAACATGGGATTTGTTTATTCCGATGGAGTTCAAATCAGAAAGCAATCGAAAAATATTGATTTTAAATTATTCGCTACGTCCTCTATTTGGCATCCTGCTACGCTCATCAAGCGCAGTGTGTTTGAACTCACAGGCCCGTACAATGAAGCTTTTAGAATCACTGCCGATTATGATTTTTTCTTGAAAGCTATATGGAAATATCACGTAAGCTATCAGCACGTTGATGTAGTGTTGTCTCATTTCGACACCACTGGAATCAGCTCCAATCCAGAGCATGCACAAAAGCATCAAGACGAACGCATGCGCGTGCAAGCACAGTACTTCACTGATGAGGAATTGAATGACTCCTTAGAGATTCAAGTGCGTGAAAAATCGATTTGGACAAGAGTTCTTCGAAAAATCAAACGTATTATTTTTCCTAACGTATGATGAATGACGATGGAAAAATATCAGTGATTGTGCCCAACTATAATTACGCACATTACTTGCCCGAGCTATTTGCATGCCTCCAGCAACAGACCTATTCCAATTGGGAATGTATCATCGTTGATGATGGAAGTTCTGATAATAGCATCACATTAATAGAATCTCTTGCAAAAGAAGATGCTCGATTTAAATTAATCCAGCAGGCGAATGCCGGACCCGCTGCAGCCCGCGCCAATGGCGTTGCTCATGCATCAGGTGATTTCATTCAACTCATCGATGCTGACGATTATATATCAAAAGAAAAATTTGAAAGGGCATTGAATCTTTTCAAAGAGCAACCTAGCATCGATATCGTTTATTCGGATTATCGATTTGTAGATGTCCCATTTACCAAAGAATGGAAAGAAGATTTTAGAAAAAACAAAGTCGGCTCTCAACCCTTCATAGATTTTCTTTCACGATGGGAATTAGATCTCATGATTCCGATCCATTCTTTTGTTTTTAGAAAAAATTGTTTTGATCGTTGGGGTAGCATGGATCCTCAGTTTCAAACGCATGAAGATTGGGACCTTCATCTCAACTTTTCTTTAAACGGCGCGCGCTACCAATACGATGATCATGTAGGCGCCTATTATCGCATTCATGGCAGCAGTTCTTCTCGAACTGATCTCACCAAAAACCGTCGCGACATCGCGTTGGTTCTTGCGAAATACTTGCCGCTGGTTAGAAATGATTTTGAAAAAAGATTGTGGCGCGAACGCTATTTCCAAGCGGTCGCTCAATTCATGATTGATGCACGCGTGAGAAAACAAATCAATTGGAAACGAGTGATGGATCATCCCGTACCTAAGAGTTTGAAAAGCGCCGCTATTTGGAGCAGTCCTTTATATTTGTTACCTAAGGTTTTCGGCAAACTATCCAAGTGAAAGAGAGCATCGACATATCGATTGTCATTGTCAACTACAATGTGAAAGACCTTGTATTGGCTTGTCTTCGGAGCATCTATGCTTTTACGAATCCTGCTTTGCAATTAGAAATATTTGTGGTAGATAATGATTCGAAGGATGGAAGCAAAACGGCCATCCCAGAAGCGTTTCCGCACATTCATTTTATCGATAATAATTTTAATGCAGGTTTTCCTGCTGCGAACAATCAAGCGTTCAAGTTGGCTCAAGGTCGCTACATCTTTATGTTGAATCCAGATACGGAATTAAAGGATGATAGCATTGGAAAGCTTTATCAATACTTAGAAGACCACACTGATCTAGCCATGTGCGCGCCCAAACTCTTGAATAGCGATTTATCCTTTCAGCAAAGCGTGTGGCGTTTTCCAACATTGACATCGATCTTTCTAGAAATGCACTACCTGCATATTTTAAATGGAAAAAAAGACTACCGCGACAAATCATTCAACGAATCATTCAGCGCGGAAAGTGTATCAGGAGCAGCTATATTTTTTAGAAAAGAATTGCTCGAATCAGTGGGATACCTCGATGAAAAAATGTTTTGGATTGAAGATATTGACTTCTGTTATCGCGCAGTAAAGGCTGGCAATACCTTGATCTACTTGCCTGATGCAACAGTAATTCATCACATCGGACAGAGCGCTAAAAAAAATTATAACATCTCTATTTCAAATCAAATTTGGAATAAAATAAAATTCTTCAGAAAACACTACACTCCAGCTGCCACATTTTTAGTGAAGTGCATGAGTGCCTATCACGTCATCATCAAATTTGTCATGTTTAGTTTGATGTCGCCGTTTTCTGTGATCTACCAACGCAAAGCGAGTGCTTATGTGTACACGTTCAAGCGCGTTTTTAATCCACCAGATGGCATTCAATGAGTGATTCAAAAAAAATACTCATCACAGGTGGCACTGGATTCATCGGTCAACATTTGATTGCTTTGTGGAAGGAGCAACACCAACTCTATGTTCTTTCAAGAAAAAAGAATATGACGATTGATGGGGTTGAAATATTAAACGGCGATCTGAGTACCATTCATCAGCACAAAGAAATTCTTGCTGAAATAGATGTCGTGATCAACATTGCAGGCGATAAAAAAAACATCGCCCTCATGCAAGCCACGAATGTAGATGGATTGCGATACTTGCTTGAAGCGATATCTGAATTTCCTACCAAAATACTTCACGTTTCCAGCGCAGGAATCTATGGTATCGAACAACAAGAAGTCGATGAAATAACCGAAGAAACTCTTTGCCTCCCCAACAATACGTATGAGAAGAGTAAATTCGAAGCAGAAATCATTTTGAAAGGCTGGGGCGATCGCAATGCGAATCGCTACATTGCTATTCGTCCCTCTAATGTTTTCGGTCCTCTGGATCCTTCCAATAAATTATTGACGCTCTGCAAAGCCCTTCAATCGGGCAAATTCTTCTTTATTGATAAAGGGGCATTGGTCAATTATGTGAGTGTATCACAAGTGGTACACGCCATCGATGGATTAGTGAAGAGCAATCGTTTCGAAAATTCATTCTTCAATGTGAATGCGCCCATGACCATTGCGCATTTCATTGAAAACCTTCGCGCTCATTTAGGCAATACTCCCGAACCCAAAACCATTCCCGGATTTTTACAGCCTTTGGTATTTCTTGCAGCCAAGATTTTTGATCTATTACCCAAGCGATTCCAATTCTTTAATTCAGGAAAGTACCGAGAACTCACCTCTTACAAGTACTACAATGTAGAGAAACTCGAACGTTTCATTCGATTTGAACACACAAAGGACCTCGAACAGGGTATTGAAAACCATATCGAAAACTTCAAGAAACAAGGGCTTCTATAGCCTTAAAAAGCAAGCTTATTGAGTAAATTTGAGCCTTAAATCCAATCGCTCTGATGACGATATTGCTTTTAGGTGAAAATGGTAGTGTGCACATCCAGAAATGGATTCGTGCCTTAGCAGACCGCCCTGGCATCAAGATGCACGTAATTACCTACGAGCGCGGAGTCATGTATGATGATGTCGCTTATCATTTCTTAAAGCCAATCACCAATACAAAGCTCGACTATATGCTCAACGCTTCCCGCGTGAGAGCAATCATTAAAACCGTTGAGCCAGATTTGGTACACGCACATTACGCAACGAGCTATGGCTTCATGGCTGCACAAAGTAATTTTCATCCTTTGATCATTACAGGATGGGGAGCCGATATCTTCGATAGCCCGAAACAATGGGCGATGCGTAAAATGCTTCAATACAGCTTCCGCAAGGCAGACGGTCTTTCGGTGCTTTCTCGCATCACGCGAGAGGAGATGAAAAAATATACCGATAAAGAAGTTTTATTAATCCCATTCGGAGTAGCTACAGAAAAATTTAATTCGTGTGACCGTACCAACCGAACGATCGTTCGGGTAGGAACAGTAAGAACACTTACGGAAAAATACGGCATTGAATACCTGATTCGAGCCTTTGCCATTCTTCGAAAAAAACACCAAAACATCCATCTCGATATTGTTGGAGATGGCCCCCAGCGCGGCTTTTTAGAGTCGCTCGCTAGTGAACTAGCAGTATCTGATCACATTACATTTCATGGATATGTGAATCAAAACAGCGACTTCGAAAAGTATAAATCTCTGCTAGATAGCTTCGACATTTTTACCATTCTCTCCATTATCGATTCTGAAACTTTCGGTGTTGCTTCTGTAGAGGCCTCTGCATGCGGCTTACCGGTTGTTGCTACGAAAGTAGGTGGATTGCCAGAGGTGGTAAACGATCAGCAGACAGGTCTATTGGTTCCACCAAAAGACCCCGAAGCGACGGCGGCGGCCTTAGAAAAATTAATTGTCGATGAAGCCTTGAGACACCGCATGGGAAATGCCGGACGAGATTACGTACTTGCCAACTACGATTGGAAAAAGAACGTCGATCAAATGATCGCGTTTTATGATTCACTAATTTCGAAGCACTCATGAGGATTGTCATTCTAAGTCAATACTTCCCGCCTGAGGTCGGTGCGCCACAGAACAGGTTATACGAACTTGCAGTACGCTTGCAAGAGCGCGGCGCGGAGGTCACCCTCCTTACAGCAATGCCCAACTATCCTCAGATGGTAGTGCATGAGCAATACAAGGGAAAGTTCTTCGTGTCTGAAAACATGAATGGAATGAAGGTGCTTCGCTCATGGATCTACGCATCAACTTCAAAGGGTATTTTTAAAAGACTTCTGAATTATTATTCGTTTGTATTTAGTTCGTTTTGGATTGGATTATTTAAACTACCAAAACATGATTTTTTATTAGTAGAAAGTCCTCCTCTATTTCTTGGAAAAACAGCGTTTGCTTTAACGCGATTAAGAGGTTCGAAAATGATTTTCAATGTCAGCGATCTTTGGCCTGAGAGTGCCGAGAAGCTTGGTATTGTAACGAATAAATCATTCTTAAAAGTCGCGACGATACTAGAAGAATTTTTATATAAAAAATCCTTTTTAATCACAGGACAAACCCAAGGAATTTGCAAAGACATACAAACACGCTTTCCTAAGAAAGACTTGTTTTGGTTGCCGAATGGCGTAGACATGAACTACTACGCTATCGATCAAGTAGAAAGTAATTGGAGAAAAGAAAATGGATTTGAAGATGATGATTTCTTGTTGCTCTATGCCGGAATCATTGGCCATGCGCAGGGATTAGAAGTGATCCTTCATGCAGCATCGCAAATACAAGTGCATTCAAAAATAAAATTCCTGCTGCTTGGAAGTGGCCCCGAGCGCGATAAACTCCTCGCATTAAAAGAAGCACTTCGCCTTACCAATGTACATTTCCTCAATGCTGTAGGAAAGAAGGAAATGCCCGCTATTGTTAAAGCAGCTGATGTTGCCGTGATTCCGCTCAAGAAACTCGACCTATTCCTTGGGGCGATTCCATCCAAGATATTTGAAAATTTAGCAATGAAAAAGCCGATTCTTCTAGGGGTCCTAGGAGAGGCCAAAGAATTATTTATTGATAGCGGAAAAGCTGGTTTGGCTTTTGAACCGGAAAATGCGGAGGATCTAGCCCAAAAGACCCTACAACTTTTTCAAAACAAAAATGAATGTGCCCAGCTTGGTGAAAACGGCTATCAGTATGTTAAAGATAATTTTACACGTGATCTCATTGCTCAACGTTTTTGGGAGAAGCTTCAATCCATTCACTCTTCGAAGTAATAATCGTATGATTCGACTGACCATTGTTTTTCTTGTGACCTTGTTCTCACTGAATATCTCAGCTCAAATGAATCCATCCAACCAGAACGCTACTCCTCAACCATACCTCGAATGGATGTTCGAAATGGAACCTGGTTCTTGGAATACAGCGACGGTTCCAGGATGCATTCATACGGATTTAGAAAATCTCGGGATGATTGAAAATCCGCTGATCGGCATCAACGAAAGCCTTTGTCAATGGGTCGGAGAGCGAGATTGGAACTATTCTTCTTACGACTTTAGTGTGCCTGATGAAATATTCAATTCTAATGTCATCAGAATTAAATTCCACCAGCTAGATACCTACGCAACGGTGTATCTCAACGATCAAAAGCTATTCACTGCTGACAATGCTTTCCGCGCTTATGAAGTAGACATCAAACCATTTCTCAAAAAAGAGAAGAACAAGATGCGAGTGGAATTTAAATCTCCACTCACGATAGGAAAACAAAAAATTCAGAATCTCGGCCATCCCCTTCCCGGCGATGCCATGCGCGCAGTAACGCGCAAACCGCAATACCACTATGGATGGGACTGGGGACCCAAATTGGTCACCATGGGAATTACTGGTCCAATAGAATGGATCGCTTACAACGAAGCGAACATCACTGACTTTTACATCAACCAAAAATTTATTTCTAAAGAAAAAGCAGAGATTGAAGCACGTGCTACCATCCACAGTACCGTGGAAGGATTTATCACTCTTAAACTTCAGTACACAGATATTCTTGAAGCCAATATTGTTACGCTTAAACTAGAGAAAGGAATCAATGAATTCATTATTCCTTTGAGTATTAATAATCCGAAATTATGGTGGTGTAATGATCTTGGTGATCCATATTTATATGACTTCCATTTAGAGGCTTCAGTAAATGACAAGAAAATATCTGAAAAGCATATCAAGACTGGCTTACGCAGCATTCGTTTGGTGACAGATAAAGATGATATTGGAGAAACTTTTTATTTCGAATTAAATGGCAAGCCCGTTTTCGCGAAAGGAGCCAATTATATTCCCATCACCATGCTTCCCGGTGTAGCAACGAGAGAAGACTATACAAATCTTTTATGGCAATGTCAAAGCAACCACTTCAATATGCTACGTGTATGGGGCGGTGGCTATTATGAAAGAGAAGATTTCTATGAATTATGCGACAGTCTAGGCTTGATGGTGTGGCAAGACTTTATGTTTGCTTGCAGCATGTATCCAGGCGATCCAGCATTTCTTCAAAACGTACAACTGGAAGCAGATTATCAAACCAAGCGTTTACGCAACCACCCGTCCATTGCTTTGTGGTGTGGAAATAATGAAAATGCAGAAGGTTGGGAACGATGGGGTTGGCAAATGGGTTTGAGTGATAAAGACAAAGCTAAATTGGCCAAGGCATACAGCGATGTATTCAACGAAATCCTTCCTAATGCAGTATTAAAAAATCATCCTCAAATAAATTATTGGGAAAGTAGTCCACGCTTTGGAAGAGGCGATAAGCGTAGTACCACAGAAGGCGATTCGCACTATTGGGGATTGTGGCATGACGAAGAACCATTCGAGATATTGAATGAACGTGTGCCGAGATTCATGAGTGAATATGGAATGCAGAGCTATCCGAACCTCAATGTACTTCAAGAGATTGTTACAACAGATTCGCTTAACATCAACGACCCAGGAATGGTGCTCCATCAAAAGCACCCACGAGGAAATAAGTTGATGAATGACTACATGCGCCGCTGGTTTGATGTAGATCAATTAATAAAAAATAATCAATTCGATTCGACACTTTACAATTCATCTTTCGCATTTTACTCCCAGTTAACACAGTCAGTACAAGCCGAAGGGATATTGATGGGAATCGAAGCGCACCGTCGCAACATGCCTTACTGCATGGGAACCCTGTTCTGGCAATTAAACGATGTGTGGCCTGCTCTATCTTGGAGTGCTATTGATTATAAGTATCAACCCAAGGTTTTGATGTATGCATTGCAAGACGCATACGCTCCCATTCTCATCAGTCCGACTCTCGAAAATGACTTCCTGAACATCCATTATATCAATGATGGAATTCAGGAGAATCCCCTAGTTAAAATAGAAATCTTCATTTCGAATGAAAATGGAGAAATCATTTTCGAAGAAATTGTAGAGCATTTTCCACTGTCAAATAATTGTATATTCTTTAGTAAAAAAATCGAAGAGCTCATCGGCTCCAAATCTCCCGAAAACCTTATCATTACTGTAGATATGAGCACTCTCGACGGAGAATTATTCAGAACAAGATCAAAGAAATTGGTTGGAAAAAGTAGTGAAGGATTGCGTCTAATTGTTTCCGATTATGACGGCGGAGTTTATATCGGTCGATAACAGAATAAACACTCAGTTTTAACACAAATCGAGACCTCGAATGGTTTTGTCACTTCTAATTTTGTCCCAACAAAAAATTAGTGGTGATGAAACGTCTATTTATTCTTTTACTATCATTTGCTATTGGTATAGCCAACTTTGCTCAAACATCTAATTTGTATTCTTCTATCGGAGGAACATTTGATGATGAAATAAAAAACATTTCATTGCTTCCCGATGGTGGATACATTACCTCGGGAATGTTTCAAACAACAGCTGATCTCAATCCCACGCCAATCACCTTGAACGTGACTTCAAATGGGCAATCGGATATTTTCTTATCAAGATTCGCAGCCAATGGAGACCTCGTGTGGTCGGTCCAATTTGGTGGATCTATGCAAGAAGAAGTTACAGATATGGTTATCGCAAACAATAGCATTTATCTAATTGGTAATTTCGATGGCTCAGTTGATTTTGACCCAAGCGCAAACACAAATTCATTGACTTCACTAGGAGTTCAAGATGGATTCTTCGCGGCATTTAATTTAGACGGACAGTTTCAATGGGTGCAGCATATTGGTGGTGCGGCAGGAGACATGATAAACTGTATGACCATCTCTCAAGATGATAAAATTATTTTAGGAATTAATTCCTACTCATCACCACTTAACTTCAACACGAATGGTACTGCAACACATTTGAATAGCATTGGTCAAGATTTCATCATTGCGGTTTATAACTTCGATGGAACCTATCAATCGAGCGTGGCCATTAGCAATGACAGCAGCAATGGATATGGCTCGATAAACGGACTCGCTACAGATAATACTGGTGCCATTTACGCTACGGGCTTTGTTGCAGATCCAGGTTATAATTTTAATCCGAATGCTGAGGCTAACATTGTTTCAGTTGCTAATTCTGGCAATGTCTTTATTGTAAAATATGACAGCAATTTCTTTCTATCATGGTTAAAAACGTTTGGTGCATTTGGATATGACACTGGAAACGATATCGCTATTTTCGATAATAGTAAAATAATTGCTACCGGAATTTTTTCCGGTTCGGTAGTCGTAGATGACCAGTTTCCTGCGCTAACGGGAAACAGTGGTGATGCTGGGTTCGTAGTAGAGCTTAATAGCGATGGAGAGTATCAATTTGTAGGTGGAATGGCTGGAGAAGGAAACGTGTCTCCAAATGCAATTAAAATGCTCACCAATGGACAATACTATATTGCCGGTAGATATTCGAATACTTTCGACACAGATCCTACTGAAGGAATTTCTACATCTCCTCCTGCCTCTAATTTTTTGAGTTCTGGATTCGTTATTAAAATCAACTCTGACAACAACCTCGTTTGGATGGAGCGTGTAGGGCTCGGATCAGAGCATTACTTGCATGACATAGCTGTAGATGATTCACAAGAAATATATCTAGTAGGAAGCTTCAATTTCAATTCAAACTTTAGTATTGGAGAAGGAAGTGCAACACTAACTAGTGCGGGTAGTTTAGACGGTTTTCTTTTGTCAATCGAACAAGATCTTTGCTCCGCATTCACAGTCACTGCAATTAATCTAGACAATGCTACGTGTGAATCCATTGGGCAAATCAATCTTGAATTGGCAGGTGGAACAGAACCTTATTCCATCACCTGGCAGAATGGCGAAGTCATTAATCAAAATGATTATATATTCCTTACCCAAGGAGTTTACAACGTCTTCATTACCGATAATAATGGATGTACACGAACACGCACATGGGTCATGGACGGACCAGCATCCAACGTTGGTAATGATTTGATTGTAACCACACATCACACTGAATTTCCAGTAGGTCAAAGCTCGACGATCCGTGTAGATGTTTACAATCAACTATGTTCGCCCGCCACTGGAGAGGTCGTGGTGCTGCTTCCTGCAGGACTAATTTTCACCGAAACAGATGCAATAGGCTATACACTAGTTGATAATATTTTCACAGTGCCATTCGCTAACCTTGATTATGATTCAGATCATTTCCAATTTTTTGTGAGAGTATATCTTCCTTTCGGAGTATATGAAGTAGGTGATGAAGTACAGTATAGTGTTGAAGTAGTGCTAGATGAAGCGAGTAATGATCTAGAGCAGAATTTCTCAAACAACCTTGCATCTGTGACAGCTGATGCAGTATCAGCATTCGATCCGAATGACAAGCAAGTTTATCCACGAGGTGAATGCGAGCAAGGCTACCTGCTACAACCAGAATATTTGCGTTACACTATTCGCTTCCAAAACACAGGTAATTTTGCTGCGCAAAACATTTATCTCTTTGACACGCTTTCAACGCATCTAGATCCCCAAAGCATCATCATACGCGCTTCTCATCCATTCTATCCAGAGGTAGAAATTATAGAAAGCAACATTCTTAAATTTACCTATACCAATATATTTCTACCAGATAGTACTAGCAGTCCAGAAGACAGCAATGGTTGGGTAACATTTGAGATTTCTCCGATAAATAATGATCTGCCAAACGGCACAGAAATCACAAATAAGGCAGGAATTATTTTCGATGCAAATCCAGCCATCATCACCAACACAGTACTCAATACCATCGTTGATGAAATACCAAGTGTCAATCTAACTGTCATCAACGAAATAGGCAGCATTAGTGCTGTGCAAGAAGGCGTTTCGTACCAATGGTTCGACTGTGTGACGAATACTCCACTTGAAGGGCTAACCTCACAAACGGTCAGTCCCGAAGTAAATGGAAACTACGGGGTGGAAATGGCCCTGCCAGGCTGTGCTGCAGTGCAGAGTGAATGCTATGACTATATTGTCGTAGGAGTTGAAGAAATGGAATCAAATAAATTCTTCACCGTATATCCCAATCCAAGCGCAGGAGAAATTAATTTGAATCTTTCAAATAATCTTGAAAATGCTCTTCTCCATATTTACAATAATCTCGGACAAGAAATCAACACCATCAATTTGCGCAACACAGCCAACAGCACCCTATCCATCAACCTACCATCGGGAGTATATCAGTTTGTCCTCACGAATAATGGCGAAACCGTGGAAAGTATGCATGTAATTCGGGAGTAAAACGAATCTCGATTCTTGATTCTCAATTCTCGATTTTCAATTCGAAATTCTCAATTCGGAATTCGGAATTCGGAATTCTGAATTCATTTGGGGGATGCAAAAATTGATAAGCGCTGCTTTAAAATTTATTGATTTTCTCCGAATAAGACAGCATGCTTTAGCATGCCTCCCGCCGCTAGCCCCCCATGTCAATGGGGGGACAAACAGACGGTGAGGGATATGGACAGCGGAGAAGCGGATATGGACAGAGGATATGGAGAAAGGATATGAAGAAGCGGATATGTACAGAGGATATGGAGAAAGGATATGAAGAAGCGGATATGGACAGAGGATTTGGAGAATCGAGAATTGAGAATCGAGAATTGAGAATCGAGAATCGCTATCTTTCCGGCTCAATTTGAGGAGTCATGTTTTTTAAGAATCATAAAAGCACTTTCAACAACATTTGCGAACGCAATGGACTGCGGGTTTCATTTGATGATAATGCATCTGGACTGCAAGTGCTGCAAAATATATTTGTAGATCGTGAATATGCCGACTACTTTCCATTTTATCAAGATGCTGTAATCCTTGATATCGGCGCTCATTACGGTTACTTCTCGCTTTTTGCAGAAGTCAATTCAGGCGCGAATGCTCGCGTGTTTTCATTTGAACCAGACCCGAAAAACTTTGCGATTCTGAATAAAAATGTTTCTAGCCAAGATTCAAAAAAAATCAAAGCTTTCCCTTTTGCCATTGGAGGAAAAAATCGCAAAGCAGCGCTTCATCTTGGCCACAGCACCAATAGTTCGCTCATTCAAGATTACCAACTTTTATCTAAAGAACATTCTTCTACTTCCGTTGATGTGCGGGCGTTAGACGAAGTATTGATCGAACTCAACATCGACAAAATTGATTTTCTAAAAATTGATTGCGAAGGTGCCGAATATGAAATCATCGCACAATCAAGTGATGCGTCATTGATGAAGGCTTCCATTATTTCAATGGAATTTCACGATATGAAAAGTGTGTATCAAACCGCACAAACACTCATTGATAGGCTCACAGGGCTAGACTTTCAAGTGGTTAAGTTCCAATATGAGAAATCAAACTTTGGACTGAATTACGGCAAACTTATTTTCAAGAAATAAAAATTAATGAAGCCGCTCCTCTCCAAATCATTGTTGATCATCCTGATTGGTATTGCTTTTTTCCAAATCACTTTTGGAACGAAGTTGATGAATTGGGACATGATGGACATTACATTTCCTTGGAGAAACTTTATTGGTGCTTGCTTACGAGAAGGTGTGTTGCCGACTTGGAATCCCTTTATCACTTTAGGATTTCCTCAACAAGCGGACCCACAAACTTGGTATCCCATATCAGCACTCATTTCACTTCCATTCGGATATAATCTATACGCCCTTCACTTCGAGTTTATTCTCCATCTGATCATCGCAGGACTTGGTTTTAGATATTTACTAAAAAGCTTTCAGGTAAAAAATGAAATAGCACTCATGCTATTTCCTCTTGCTTATGTCTGTTCAGGATTCTTTGTTGGCAACGCACAATTCATGGGATGGATCGTGAGTGCTGCATGGATTCCAATTATTCTTGCATCCACAATTCAATTCTTCCAAAACCCGCAGTGGAAAGCCCTACTACAACTAGCGCTTTCATTATTCATGTTGATTACGGGAGGCTATCCAGGACTATTTATCATCACGGGATATATTATTCTCGTGATGGCATTTTATTATTTATGGAAAAAATACAGACCCCATCCACGAGAGATTCCTTGGACAAAAATGATTGCCGGCGTCCTCTTATTCTTGAGTATTTCATCCGTTGTCCTCTATTGTAGCTTTGAAATACGCAGTCACATTTATCGCGATGAATTGACTATTGATCGCACACTCTTTGGATCATTGAGTACAGAGAGTTTCATTTCACTCCTGTATCCCTTCAGCACCGTCAATCAGACCAACGAACTCGGAAATGTCGATGTGTCTATCATCAATAGCTATTTCGGAATTTTTTCTTTGGCCTTTATTTTACTTGGTTTTTTCCAAAAAAATAGAAAAGCACTCTTACTATTTGGGGCAGCCGCTATCTTCTTTTTGATCGCACTTGGAAATGACCTGCCCCTGAGAAAACTCCTTTATTACCTGCCATTCTGGAACACCTTTCGATTCCCCACCATTTTTAGATTGTTTGGAATCATCTTTTCTCTCATCGCCGCAGCGCAAGTATTCAATCAGATAGATCTTCAAAGAGATCGCAAAAAAATTATTGGGATATTTGTTTCCATTGCGGTCTTACAATTAGCCATTATCATTGGACAATTAAGTATTGCGGAAACGTTGTGGCTCGCAACGAAAAAGAACTTGCGTTTTTTCATTACCGAATCAAGCATCGCGCAACGAGTAGCAGTACAAGCCCTGTTGATAGGCGTCATTTATTCTCTAGCTGCGCTCATTATTCTTCTCAAGAGAAAAAGCAATTACATCGCTTGGATTGCGCCACTATTAATAATTGAGCTTCTCCTCTTCACACAGATGAATGGCGCGAAAACAGTGTATAACCTAGACACTAATTTTAAGGAGACCCAAGCCGCCATCGCTTCCTTGCCACAAGAATTTCCCTTTCCAAATTTCAATGATAGTTTGGTCAATTCGCAAGACAACCAACTTCAAGCGCCCCCTTCATTGTGGCGCAACATTAACATGCTTTACAAGAAGCCAACCTTCTATGGATACACCCCTTATTATCTCGATAATACATCAGCACTAGAAAATGATTCGGCGCTTCAAGAAATCATTTCAGCACCCTTTTTGTATTTTTTACAAAAAGCCCCTACACAACAGATTACAATTACAGAATTCCGCCCCAACAAGATCACATGCGCTGTATCCACTGAGGAGGCAAATCAACTAGTACTGGCGCAAAACAATTACCCTGGTTGGAACGTCAGCATCGACGGCAACAAAGCATCCCATCAAACCATCCATCACACCATGATGGCTATAAAAATCCCCCCCGGCGACCACACCGTCACCTTCGAGTTTTCTTCCAAAACCGTAACGGTACTCTTCTGGACCTCCCTCCTAACATTCATCGCTACACTAGCAGGCTACGTGTATGCACGAGTGAAAAAGTAGATTCGAAATTCCGCTTCGCTCATTCGAAATTCGAGATTCCAAACCAAAATATCATTTGTAATTTGTCAATTGTCACCCTTCGCTATATTACGCTGACGCTCCATAACGCTCAGGGCGGCGTTTGTAATTTGATTTTTT